>OLIK01000008.1_pt1 | contig 268369 bp, 194 predicted proteins | sample 1609641 | NCBI WGS metagenome assembly OLIK01 (sample SAMEA4350124, study PRJEB24818) | metagenome | biome: human; feature: gut; material: faeces | place: Denmark | collected 2013-09
TATCCGTTTAGCTTCACTATTTATATAATAGACCGCTGAATTTACTTTTGTACATTATGTCTGCCTTATTCAGGTGACTATAGCATCAGGGTTCCACCTCTTCCCATTCCGAACAGAGAAGTTAAGCTTGATCACGCCGATGGTACTGCGTAACAGTGGGAGAGTAGGTAGTCGCCGTTTTTTTCAGATGGTTCATCCCCTTTGGTCGAAAGACCGGAGGGGATGACTTGTTTTATGCCATACCCTGTTTAACAAGGATTCCCGACCACCTCTTTCTTGGTTCATCCGGTATATTCCAGATTCAACCTTCAGTTTTCCGGCTTCAGTATCTTTACTCCCCTATTGAATTATCCGATTATCTATTTTTGTCGAAAATTTAAAAGATAAGATATGAAGATAAGTGTATTATTAGCTGCTCTCCTGTTGCTATTTTCTTGCACGGATAAAGACAGTAAGCAGAGTCAGGACTTAATTGTCAAGACAGCACAAGCAGTTTCGGCCTCTGGGATCAAGACAACGGAGTTCCCGTTTATCGCACAACCTTTTCGTACCTCTGAGCTATCGTTTCGTGTCGGAGGCCCTATTGATCGTTTGGATGTATATGCCGGTAACCATTACAAACAAGGCAGTATTATTGCTGAAATAGATCCGCGTGATTTCCATATTCGCAAAGAACGGGCTGAAGCCATCTATCACCAAGCTAAAGCTGAATTTGAGCGGATAGAGAAGCTGTATGAGAAGAATAATGTTTCGGCGAGTACATATGAAAAGACTAAGGCGGATTATACTACTGCCAAAACTGCTTTCGATACGGCTTCCAATGAACTGGGAGACACTCGTCTGACAGCTCCTTTTGATGGTTATGTGGGAGAAGTTTATATAGAAAAATACCAGGATGTGAAGCCAGCTCAGCCTGTTATATCCTTTATTGACATAAATCGGCTGAAGATAGAGATTTATGTTACTCAGAATATTGCGTTTGCCTCACACCCCACAGATAGCGTCCGGATCTATTTTGATGCCCAGCCCGATAAGTGTTATAAGGCACAGATTGTGGAAGTATCGAAGGGGACAACCCGCAATAATCTTTCTTATTTACTAACGGCTGTTTTACCTAATAAAGAAGGGAAATTATTGGCGGGTATGTCGGGAAAAGCAATCTTTGATGCTCCCGTATCAACGGATCTGACAAGTGTTTCCATTCCCCAAACGGCATTATGTTATCGTCCCTCGGAAGGTGAATATGTGTGGGTTATTGATACGAATACCCGACAAGTGAATCGACGGACAGTGAAAAAAGGAAATCTGCTTCCCGGTGGCTATGTTACCGTAACCGAAGGATTGAGGGCCAGTGAAACGGTAGCTACGAGCGGACTTCGTTTTTTATCGGATGGTATGAAAGTGGAAATCTCTACTAAGACAAACTCATTATGAAGCTGGTGAAGTATTTTTTGCAGAAAAGAGCCGTCACTATTTTATTATTGGTGTTGGTGCTGGCAGGAGGTCTGTTTTCTTATTTTAAAATGGGAAAGCTGGAGGATGCTCCCTTTACTATCAAACAAGCATTGGTACTGACTTCCTATCCGGGGGCTTCTCCCGCAGAGGTACAGTCGCAAGTAACTGATATTTTAGAGGAAGCCATACAGTCGCTAGGAGAACTTTATTATCTGAAAACCGAGAATCGTGCCGGACTTTCTAAGATCACGGTTTATGTGAAAAAAGAGATTCGTGCTGAAGAGATGCAGCAATTATGGGATAAATTACGTCGGAAAGTAAATGATGTACAAGATAAATTGCCTGCCGGGGCCGGAACTTCTATCGTAAATGATGACTTTGGAGATGTACTCGGTGTATTTTACGGACTGACCGGTGATGGGCATACATATAGGGAACTGGAAGACCAGGCTAAATTTATAAAGAATGAATTATTAAAAGTTAAGGATGTAGCGAAAATTGAGATTTATGGTGTACAAACACCGACAATCGATGTCTTGATCAGTCCTTCTGTTATGGCACAAAGTGGAGTTACGACTGCGGATATGATACGAGCTTTCGAAGCCCAGAATAAAATGGTCGATGCCGGTGGTATCGATGCCGGCACCAATCGCATCCGTATAGAATCTACCGGCAATTTCTATTCGCTGGATGATATTCGTGATCTGACCATTGTTTCGCGTACCGGAGAGCATTTCCGTCTGGCCGATATTGCACAGATAGAGGAAGGATATCAGACTCCTCCGGCTAATCAAATGCGCATAAATGGTAGTCCGGCAGTTGGGATCGCCATTTCTACCGTACCTACAGGAAATGTAGTGGACATGGCTGAAAATGTTAAAATGCGTATCGGTGAATTGTCGCAATCGATGCCTGATGGCTACGAACTGATTTCTATCTACGATCAGGGCTATGAATCGGCGGTAGCCAATCAGGGATTTATCCTGAACCTGATCATATCAGTTATTACTGTTGTTGCGATTCTGCTGTTCTTTATCGGATTCAAAAATGGGCTCTTGATAGGTAGCGGGCTGGTGTTCTCCATTTTTGCTACTCTAATTGTTATGATGGCATGTGATATTGCCCTTCAACGGATGTCGCTTGCTGCAATTATCATTGCTATGGGAATGTTGGTTGACAACGCCATTGTCGTGTCCGATTCTGCTCTGATTAACATGGAACGGGGAATGCGTAAACGGGTTGCTATCATGCGTGCATGTTCGTCTACTGCTTTACCTTTATTGGCGGCAACGGTTATTGCTATTCTCACGTTCCTTCCGATTTACTATTCACCCCATATCACAGGTGAGCTGTTGTCCTCACTGGTGGTAGTGATCGGTGTTTCGTTAATGTTCAGTTGGGTATTTGCGTTAACGCAGACTCCGTTCTTCATTCAGGAGTTTGTAAGACGTCCCCGTCCTGAAGAGCTGAAAGCATCTCTGTTTGATGGAAAATATTATCATCTTTTCAGGAAATCATTGCGTTGGGTACTTCGGCATCGCACGATGACTATAGCTTCGTTGGTTGTTCTGTTGTTGCTTTCGGCATGGAGTTTCAAATTTATTCCGAAGGTTTTTGTGCCCGCTCTGGATAAGCAATACTTTACTGTCGATATGTGGCTGCCTGAGGGAACAACAATCGGGGAGACGGACCGGATAGCCGGTGAAATATCCGATTATATCCGTACTCATGAAGAGACCGAAATGGTTTCGTCTTATATCGGCCGTACTCCGCCTCGCTATTATCTTTCAAATATATCTTTCGGTCCTCAATCCAACTATGCCCAGTTGCTAGTGAAATGTAAAAGTTCCAAAGAGTCGCGGGCACTGAATGCTCTGTTGCAGGATTCCATTCGTTTGAAATATCCGGAACCGCTGATTAAGGTGAATAAGTTCGAATTAAGCCCGCTGACGGAAGCCATGATAGAAGCCCGCTTTCTGGGGCCTGATCCGGCTGTTTTAGACTCTTTGGCAGGTGAGGCGATCGAAATTATGCGTCGTAACCCAAAAGTCGCAGATGCACGCAATGAATGGGGAAATATGTCGATGGTGATGCGCCCGGTTTATGATCCCGTGAAGGCAGGTGCTCTCGGTATAACCAAATCACAGATGATGGAATCTGTGAAATCGATCAGCGACGGAACCAGGGTAGGTGTTTATCGCGATGATGAGAAAAAGGTTCCTGTACTATTGAAGTCGGAAGGAGCTGACATTACGGATACTCGTTCTTTAGGTAATTTCTCTGTATGGAACGGTGAGCATTCGGCACCTTTGTCGCAAGTGACCGAACGAATCGAGGCGACATGGGAGTGGCCTCAGATGCGTACTTATAACCGTCAATTGTCTATGGCTGCCATGTGTGGAGTAAAATCCGGGTATACCATGGCGGAAGTGCATGGGGAAATTCGTAAAGAGATTGAAGCGATGAAGTTGCCCGAAGGTTATACTTTCTTTTGGGACTCACAATACAAAGATCAGAGAGAGGCGATGCAGGCAATCGGTAAATTCTTTCCGCTGGCTTTTCTGGTACTGGTCGTTATTCTGGTTGCCTTGTTTGGTAACTTTCGCGATCCGGTCATTATTCTATGTGTTCTTCCGCTGTCCATTATCGGAGTGGCTGTCGGTATGCTCTTGACGGGATTTGATTTCGGATTCTTCCCGATTGCCGGTTGGTTGGGATTATTGGGTATGGTTATTAAGAATGTGATTGTACTGTTGGACGAAATAGATGTGCAACGCCGGGAAGGAGTCGTTCCTTATACGGCCGTGATCGAATCTACGGTTTCAAGAACCCGTCCGGTACTGATGGCAGCCACAACCACCATACTGGGGATGGTCCCCTTACTGTTTGACATAGCATTTGGCGGGATGGCGGCTACTATCATTTTCGGGTTGACATTCGCTACTTTGCTGACTTTGTTTGTGACTCCGGCATTATATGCAATATTTTATAAGATAAAAGAGAAATGATGATGAAGAAAATAAATAGATGGCTTATCTTTTTGCTGTGTGTGCCGACAGTTGCCTTTGCTCAGCAAAATAGTTTGCTGCAAAAGTACAGGTCGATGGCTTTAGATTATAACCATGACTTGAAAGCTGCGGACAAAAATATAGCTGCAAGTATCGAATTGGAGAAAGCGGCACAGAAGGATCTACGCCCTAAACTGTCGGGAGAGGCGAATTTTCAGTATACCGGTAATCCTCTTCAATTGAATATCGACTTGCCTTCGATGCAGACTCCGTTGGCTTTTGAAGGAAGAAATATGAAATACGGTGCTTCCCTCTCTTTGTTACAACCGGTTTATACGGGTGGGCGGTTATTGGAAAGTATCCGGATGGCTAAACATCAGCAAAGTCTGGCAATACATCAGGCAGATTATTTCCGTTCCGCAGTATCCTATCAGACAGATATGCAATATTGGAACACTGTTGCGCGTGCAGAAATAGTCCGTGTAACTACGGAATATCGCAATTCGGTTGCCAGCTTCTCCCAAACCATACGGGAGCGGGTGGAAGCAGGATTGGTTGATCCGCAGGACTTGCTGATGGCGGAGGTAAAACTGAATGAAGCGGAATACCAACTGTTGCAAGCAAAAAGAAATCTGGAAACAGGACGTATGGCACTAAATTCTCTGATTGGCGTGGAACTTCATGCTCCGACTGAAATAGAAGATACGATTTCTGCCGTTAGGGCGGATAAAGATCTGTGGGGTGAGGGTGAAATAGATCGTCCGGAACTTAAGATGGCCTATGCCCGGATTAAAATAGCAGAAAGTTCGAAGAAATTAACGGATGCTAAGTATAAGCCACAGTTTTATATAGGTGTAGATGGAAGCTATTCTGCTCCCGGTTATGATTTCCGTTCCGATTTGGATCCCAATTATGCCATTTATGCCAAAGTATCCGTTCCTTTGTTTGAGTGGGGAAAAAGACGTGATGAAAAGCGAGCCTCTTCTTTCAAAGTAGGAATGGCTACTGATTATTTGAATCAGGTCACCGACCAGGTGAAACTGGAAGTGGAGACAGCCCGTGTTTCATTGTCGCAGACTATGGAACAGGTGCGCCTCACCGAAGGCTCACTGAGTAAAGCCTTCGAAAATGAGCGTATGGCATTGGAGCGGTATACTGAAGGGAAGGCCTCTGTAATAGAGGTGATTGAGGCCCAAACGTACCGGCAAGCTTCCCAACTGAACCATGTACAGGCAAAAGTCTCGGCACAAGGGGCTTATTCGGAATTGATCAGAGCTTTGAATAAATATTAAATAGTTTATGATAATTACCCGAAATATGATAGCTTTGTTCGCATGAAATGGAATGTCCTGTTATATGGTCTGTTATTCTCGGGATTAGGTATCTTTTCCTATCTCCTGCTTGTCAACTATACGGAGCTGACTCCTAAAGTAGCGGATGTTCTCTATTCAAAGGGAGCATTCGTCTTCTTTATTACCGCTTTCAATGTACTTGGTTATTCTACGCTTCGGATCAGTTCGTGGATAAACACTCAGTATGCACTCAATATCCGCCATCGTTGGAAGATAATAGTTATTTATGTTGCCGTTATCTTGTTATTCCTGTTGTTGAACTATAGCCTGCTGATTGCTGCTAAGCTATTGGCAGGCATTGACAACCTATTTACTTTCTCCAATGGAGGCTGGCGTATCCTGATCGTGGTATGGCTCGTAGAGCTTGTCATTGTGGGCTTATTATTGGCAAATCGTTCCATTCAGAATAACCTGAAACTGCAACAGGAGGCCGCAAAACTGCAAACAGAGAACGACACTGCACGTTATGCGGCTTTACAAAGTCAACTGAATCCCCATTTTCTGTTTAATAGTCTCAATACGCTGATTGCTGAAATAGAATATAACCCGGGTAATGCTGTTCATTTCACCAAGCATTTGTCCAGTGTATACCGTTATGTTTTGCAATGTCAGGATAAAACATTAGTAACGTTGACGGAAGAACTGGAATTCCTGCAATCTTATCTCTTTCTGCATAAAGTTCGTTTGGGAGATTGCATTAGTTGTAACTGTTGTATAGCTTCCGGCTATACTAGTTGTATGCTGCCTCCGCTGACTTTGCAGTTACTGGCAGAGAATGTCATCAATCATAATTCTATTACTCTCAGCAAGCCTATGAAGATAGATATTCGGTTAGAGGAAGGATATCTTGTGGTGAGTAACCCCATACAGCCTAAAAAAAGTCATGAATCGCCGGGTGTAGGGTTGAAGAATCTGTCCAATCGTTGCCAGTTGATGCTCGGCAAAGAGATAATTGTCCACAACGATGAAAAAGTATTTATCGTAAAAGTACCTTTACTGTATGAATAAAATAAATGTAGCCATTATAGAAGATGAAATTCCGGCAGCCCGTTTGCTACATTCCATGGTATCCGGACTTCGCCCTCAATGGGAGCTTACTCTGATACCGGGGAGTGTAGACGAAGCCGTTGCCTGGTTTGACGAGCATCCGCATCCCGATCTGATCTTTCTCGATATACATCTGGCAGATGGCAATGCTTTTGACTTCCTCTCTGCCGCACACCCTTCTTCCGTCATAATTTTCACTACGGCGTATGATCAGTACGCCATTCGTGCATTTACGGTCAATAGTATCGATTACATACTTAAGCCGATAGACGAAAAACGCCTGTCGGATGCAATCACTAAATATGAGAGCTTGCTGACCAATGCTGTTCCCAGGCCGGAAGATTATTTAGGTACTCTGCTTGAGGCACTTCAATACAAAGAGAAACGTTACCGTACCCGTTTTCTTATTTCCGGAGTAGATCGTTTCTGGTCGTTACAAGTGGCAGATATTGCCTATTTTTATTCCGAGAACAAAGTAACGTTTGCTGTTACCCGCAAAGGTCAGGAACATATTCTAGATTTGTCTTTAAACAAACTGATGGAACAACTCGATCCGGAGCGTTTCTTTCGCGCCAACCGCCAGGTTCTTGTCTGCATTGATGCCATCGACCATGCCGAGCCTTTCTTTAACGGAAAGATAGTGGTAACTGTGCGCCCTCCTTATAAACAGAAAATTACGATAAGCGAGGAGAAACTTTCAGCTTTTAAACTATGGCTGAATCATTGAAAAAAATGTTTGGAGTATATATAAAACGAAATCGACTATAAATCATTTGATCTATAGTCGATTTCAGTGGGCCAACTAGGGCTTGAACCTAGGACCTCCAGATTATGAGTCTGTTGCTCTAACCAACTGAGCTATAAGCCCGATGTATCCTTTCTATCGGATGCGGGGACAAAATTAATGCTTTCTGATGAATTATGCAAGCATTTTAGTCAAAAAACTGACTCTTTCCCGTATGTCTCAGAACTTGTATGTTCGTTTAGGATTCTTAGGAAACCAACCTTTTTTCACCCTCTCTTCTTGCTCAAAGACTTCTTTGATGGTCCAGAAAGAAGAGAAAGCGAATACACCCAATAAAGACGAAATGAGTATATTGTCTGTGCTCAACGAGGCAGCTACTCCCGCGATACCTAATATCAGGAAAATCCACCAGCATTTCGTTCCCCAGTAATATTCAGCTTTTACCACAACGGGGTGGAATAAGCCGATAATCAGGAACGTGCAAATACCAATGAGCAGCCCTGACAGGTGATATTCATTCAACCACTCCATCGGTTACTTATCTGCGTGAATAGGAATTTCTTTCTTGATGCTTTGCTCCAGAGAAATCAAGGTCTCGGTGGCGGTTACTCCCGGTATCTCTTGCATTTTGTTGTTCAGTAGGTCCATCAAGTGTTCGTTGTCGCGTGCATATACTTTGGTCAGCATGGTGTAAGGGCCGGTTGTGAAGTGGCACTCTACGATCTCGGGAATTTTCTGTAATTCGGCCACTACAGCTTTATACATAGATCCTTTTTCCAGTTTGATACCGACATAAGTACAGGTACGATATCCCAGAGATTTCGGGTTTACGTGATAACCAGAGCCTACAATGACTCCCAGATCGATCAGTCTCTGCACGCGTTGATGGATGGCCGCACGTGAAACGCCGCATTCTGCTGCCACGTCTTTAAAAGGGATACGGGCGTTCTGAGAAATAATCTCCAGAATCTGCCTGTCAAGGTTGTCTATTTTTTCCATAATAATAAATGTAAATTCCAATTGTTATCAAATAGTAAGCAAATATAGAGATTTATTTTAATTTCTCTATATAAAAGTCAGAAAAAACAGAAAAATCGTATACTTTCTATTTTTATTATCCGGATAAAAAAGATGCCGGACGATTACGTCCGGCATCTCTCCTGTTCTTTTTAAATAAGACCTGTTAATTTCTTATTTCTCAATATCCAGCAATTCTATTTCGAATATCAGTGTAGAGAACGGTTTGATCTGTCCCATGTCTCTTGAGCCATAAGCCAGTTCCTGCGGGATATAAAGTTCCCATTTTGAACCGACAGGCATCATTTTCAGGGCTTCAGTCCAACCTTTGATAACTCCGCCGACGTTAGTCACGAACGGTTCCTTACGTTCGTAAGTGCTTTCGAATTCTGTTCCGTCGATCAGTTTACCTCTGTAGTTTACTTTCACTTTGCAAGTATCGTTAGGAATTTCACCTTTACCTTCAGTAATCACCTTGTACTGTAATCCGCTTGCAGTGGTTTTTACTCCTTCTTTAGTTTTATTCTCAGCAAGGAACTTCTCACCGGCAGCTTTGTTATCAGCATATTTCTTTTCGGCAGCTTTTCCTTTGATGCTTTCCATCATTTTCTGAATCAATACCTGAGCTTCTTCGGGACGCATCTTCATATCTTTATTGAGTACGCCTGCAAATACGCCTGCAAGAATATCGCCCTTGTTAACAGTCATAGTTGAATCATCAGCAAATAACTGGTGGTTCATGCCTTTGATAGCCTGAGGACCTGCCATTTGTGATCCGATCTGGAGACCGAGTACATAAGCTTCGTCTTTTTTGCTTGTTTTATTGGCAGCGTCGTTTACGCCTTTCAAAAATTCGGCAATATATGCTGTATCCATGCGTTGTGCCAAGAAATCTTTCAGACCCTGAGTCTGGCTGATGCCAATAGCGTATGACAATGAATCTACATCTGTTTTCAGAGTGGCTTTAGGAGCCTGAGCCGTGCATGAAGCCAAGCCTGTTGCCATGGCTACAGCAGCCAAAATACTTACTTTTTTCATTTTGCTTTACGATTTTATTTTTATAATACTTCGATTAATTCTACTTCGAACACGAGTGTGCTGTGAGGAGGGATCATTTCACCGGCTCCCTGTGCGCCGTAAGCCAGTTCAGAAGGGATAAAAAGTTTCCATTTTGAACCTTCCGGCATCAGTTGCAAAGCCTCTACCCATCCCGGGATTACTTGGTTTACACCGAATACGGCAGGCTGTCCACGTTTGATAGAGCTGTCGAACAGGGTTCCGTCAATCAGGGTACCTTCGTAGTGGCATTTTACCTGGTCGGTAGCCTGTGCTTTCTTGCCTGTACCTTCAGTGATTACTTCGTATTGTAGTCCACTTGGCAGGGTAACAACGTTCGGTCTTTTTTTGTTTTCTTCGAGGAATGCTTTTCCTTGTTCGATGTTGGCTGCATTCATTTTGGTTTCCAGCTCTTCGAAATACTTGTTTACGATTTCTCGAGCCTCCTGATGGCTGATGGCTGTCTGATTTCCTTCGAGCACATCTTTTATAGCTTGAGCAAAGTCATCTACTGCGATGCCTTTAGCACCCATTCCTAACAAATTCTGGCCGATTCCGAGACCAATTGCATAACTAAATTTATCCATATATTTTTTTGTTGGAGACTGAATGTTCTATTTCACTTTCAGTCAGTTGCAAATTAACAAGCGGCAAAAGTAAGTGTTTTATTTGAATGATTTTACTTTTTGGTTTTAAAAATTCTTATTATCGACTAACTTCGTTACTGTGATAGATAAGGTTCCTTAAAAAGCATCGTTTGTATTTCTTTCTGTCTTTTTTCGCTTTTTCCGTGAAGAGAGAACGATTGACATCCCCTGTTTGGACGTTAAATCTCTCCGTGTCAGTATGTCATACGGCCTCATTGTGTGTTAACGTATGATATCTGGCTGTACAGCCAAGGACGGAAAGTGATGAAAGGTAGGTTAAGGGATGATGGAATGTTGGACGATATATTCGTTTATTCAAGGATTTTGGTTAAATTTGTAAGGCCTTCTTTCACGTTTCTTTTGAGAGGTGGGGAGTGAGGCCGGTTTACTTAAAAATAAAAGCTAGTATGAAAAATCTGGTTGTATTGTCAGGCGCCGGGATGAGTGCTGAGAGTGGCATCAGTACCTTTCGTGATGCAGGAGGATTGTGGGATCGTTATCCGGTAGAACAAGTAGCCACTCCCGAAGGTTATGCACGCGACCCCGAACTGGTGACCCATTTCTATAATGAACGCCGCAAGCAGTTGCTGGAAGTGGAACCGAATCGCGGGCATGAACTGCTGGCCGAACTGGAGAAAGATTTCCAGGTAACGATTGTGACCCAAAACATCGACAACTTGCACGAACGGGCCGGTAGCAGGCATATTATTCATTTGCATGGAGAGTTGACAAAGGTCTGCTCAAGCCGCGACCCAAACAATCCGCATTACATTAAAGAACTGAAACCCGAAGAATTTGAAGTGAAGATAGGTGACCTTGCCGGAGATGGTTCGCAACTCCGCCCGTTTATTGTCTGGTTCGGTGAGTCCGTACCGGAGATAGAGACGGCTATCGATTGGGTGGAGAAAGCTGATGTTTTTGTTATCATCGGTACGTCTATGAATGTGTATCCGGCGGCGGGGCTGCTTAACTACGTTCCCCGAAACGCGGAAATCTATCTGATTGATCCGAAGCCGGTGGATGTACATAGCTCCCGTCCGATACATGTCATTCAGAAGGGTGCATCGGAAGGAGTAGCTGAGTTGCGGGAGAAACTTCTCACCACAAACCATGCGTGATGTGCGAGGGTACTTAGCAGGCCATAGTGGCGGGTCATGATGCGGAATCGTTCCAAAAGCGATGCCTTATGATTTTGTGTCGTCATGCCTTCTGCCAGATAATCAATCAGGATAAGGTGAGTATTGTGAAAAGTACGTGCTTTTTTCATGATGCGGATACACCAATCGAAATCCGCCGAGAAACGATATTGCAGATCATAAGGCTCGATAAGTGTATGGCGGGGGAAAAAAGCCTGATGGCACACAAGCATTCCCTGCTTGAAACTTTTCCAGTTCAGTGTCTCCGGTGCCAATAACCGACGCATACGGAGGAAATGCCTCTCGGCATCCACTAAGGCTGTTTCGCCATACAGTATGTCGGGTAACTCATTTCCATTGATGGAGTGAACCATCTTTTGTAAAGTGTCGTCTTCGTGGAAACTGTCTCCGGCATTCAGAAAGCAGAGATAGTCGCCCGTTGCCAGGGCGATTCCTTTGTTCATTGCGTCATAAAGTCCTTTGTCCGGTTCGCTCACCAATTGGTTGATGCGGTCGCGGTATCGGTTGACAATCTCTAAAGTCCCGTCTTTCGATGCACCGTCGATGATGATATACTCTACATGATGATAGGTCTGCGAAATTACGCTTTGCACAGTATCTTCCAATACCTTTTCGGCATTGTAGGTCACTGTGATCACGGAGAATTTGGGACTGGGGTGGCTATGCATATCTTCCTGTTATTTTATTGTAGACATCAATGTATCTTTTGGCAATAATGCCTTCCGAGTAGTTGGCGATTACTTTTCGGTTGGCCTGTTCCGAGAGAGACGGATAATCCGGGTCGGTCAGTGCCCAATAGATGCCGTTGGCAAAATCTTCGGATGATTTGTATTGTGCCACATACCCGTTGTGCAGATGGTCTATCATTTCCGGGATGCCGCCGACATTGAAGCCGATACAAGGCACTCCGCATGCCATAGCTTCCATGATGGTATTGGGCAGGTTCTCTTCCAGTGAGGGAGTAACGAAAAGGTCGACTGCATTGTAAACATCTACCAGTTCATGCTCGTTACTCACGTAGTTGAGTGGATATACTTTAAAAGGAAGCAACGGCTTGAGTTGTTCCGATTGCTTGCCAAAAACGACTACACTTAGAGAATCTTTCAGTTCAGGATGCTTCTCAGCCAGTAATTTACACGATTCAATCAGATAATCGATGCCTTTCCGCTTATCCGTGATTTTGGCCGAACCGAAAAGAATCAGTTTTCCGTTTTGGGGTAAATGGCATTTGCTGCGTGCCTCTTTCTTGTTTCTGGGTTTAAATAGATTGGTGTTAATGGGGTTAGGTATACTGATTACCGTTTCTCCTGTCAGCAAAGCACTCTTTTCGGCTTGTCCCTTCAGCCATTGGCTACAAGTGACGAAGGTAATGGGTGCTTCTTTGTAGAGTTGTTGTTTTTTACGGAAGATACGGTTGGACAGATCTTTCTTACTTCCCCCTCCATACAGGTATGGACAGTGGTTGCACTCCTGATGGTAGTTGGTACACTCACGGGCGTGATGGCAGATGCCTGTACAGGGCCACATATCATGCATGGTCCACACTACCGGTTTACCGGATTTCAGAATCTTCCGGATATCGTTCAGTGACAACATTCCCTGATTCACCCAATGCAGGTGGATGACATCTGCCTGCTGAAACTCCGGCAGGCTTGTAATGTCTGTGCCTGTATTGGCTATATCGACTGCGAAAAGATTGTTCTTCTTAAAGCGGTTGGCTTTCCAGATGACAATGCGTTCCCACACAAACCTCCATACTTGCCACCAGTTACGTTGCAGACCTACTACGCTGATCTGGTCGGTTTGCTTGTCGCGCACCAACATTTTGGCTTTGATACCGTTGTTTTTCAACGATTCCATCAAGCGGCTTGCTGCGACGGCCGCTCCGCCCAAACGTTCGGAAGTATTGATTATTAAAACTCTCATTCGATCGAAATGTTTTGGCAAAAGTAGTGGTTTTCGGTGAGAAACCGTACAAAGTCACATATTATTTGTACTTTTGCGGCACTTATAGATAAGGAGATATACGTATGAAAAAGGTTGTTTTTTTAGGATTAGGCTATATCGGACTTCCTACTGCTGCCGTGGCCGCCGGACATGGTTATGAAGTTGTAGGTGTGGATGTTAATCCTTCGGTAGTAGAAACCATCAATCAGGGTAAAATACATATTGTGGAACCGGAACTGGATCAGATTGTAAAAGAGGTGGTGCGAACAGGTAATCTCCGTGCCGTTTCGAAACCTGAGCAGGCAGATGCTTTTTTTGTGGTAGTGCCTACCCCTTTCAAACAAAACCACCGTGCAGATATCACCTATGTGGAATCGGCTACCCGCTCCGTAATTCCTTATCTGAGAGAAGGAAACCTGTTTGTTATCGAGTCCACTTCACCGGTATTTACGACCGAACGTATGGCTGAAGTCATTTATAAAGAGCGCCCGGAACTGAAAGACAAAATATACATAGCCTATTGTCCCGAACGTGTATTGCCGGGTAATACGCTTTATGAACTGGTTCATAACGATCGGGTGATCGGTGGCGTCAATCCCGAGTCGACCGCTAAAGCCATAGAGTTTTATTCTGCCTTTGTACAGGGTAAACTCCACCCGACGAATGCTCGTACGGCAGAAATGTGTAAGTTGACCGAGAACTCTTCGCGCGACTCTCAGATTGCGTTTGCCAACGAATTGTCCATGATTTGTGACAAAGCGGGTATCAACGTCTGGGAACTGATAGAATTGGCTAACAAACATCCGCGTGTGAACATCCTGCAACCCGGCTGCGGAGTGGGAGGACACTGTATAGCCGTAGATCCCTGGTTTATTGTTTCGGACTATCCCGAACAGGCACAAATCATCAAACGTGCCCGTGAGACGAACGATTATAAAGCTGATTGGTGTGCCAACAAAGTAATGGAAGCTTGTCAGCAATTTGTCGAGAAGAACGATCGTGAACCGGTAGTGGCTTGCATGGGACTTGCCTTTAAACCCAATATTGATGATTTGCGTGAATCTCCTGCTAAATATATTGCTTCCCGCATTGTATCTGAGTCGCGTGCAGAGGTGCTGATTGTAGAACCCAATGTCGCTTCACATGCCAGTTTCCATCTGACTGACTATCGGGAGGCTTATCAGAAAGCGGATATCGTGGTATGGCTGGTACGTCACACTCCGTTTGTGGAGTTGCCCCGTGAAGAAAGTAAATTGGAGTTGGACTTCTGCGGAGTAAGAAAGTAGAAAGAGAACTGGCATATCGTCTTAATGAACCATCGTAAATAGTCTGATCGTATAATGAAAAAGATATTACTTGTTTTCGGTACCCGTCCTGAGGCCATTAAGATGGCCCCGTTGGTGAAAGCCTTGCAAAGAGATACTGAACACTTTGAAACGAAAGTGTGTGTGACGGCACAACACCGTCAGATGTTGGACCAGGTACTTGAAGTGTTCGACATCATTCCTGACTACGATCTGAATATTATGGCACCCAACCAGGACTTGTACGACATCACCACTAAAGTTCTTCTGGGCCTGCGCGATGTGCTGAAAGATTTCTGTCCGGATACGGTGCTGGTACACGGAGATACCACTACGTCGATGGCCGCTTCACTGGCTGCATTCTATCGGCAGGTTGCCGTGGGACATGTTGAGGCCGGTTTGCGTACCTATGATATGCTGTCTCCCTGGCCGGAAGAGATGAATCGTCAGGTGACCGACCGTATTTGTACCTACTATTTTGCTCCTACCGGGAAATCGAAACAGAATCTGTTACAGGAAAACATCGACGCAAAGAAGATATTTGTTACCGGTAATACGGTTATCGATGCTTTGTTGATGGCTGTTGACATTATTTCGAAGAAGCCGGGAATCAAAGAAAAGTTGCATCAGGAACTTCGTGACAAAGGTTACGAAGTGGGACTACGTGAATATATTCTGGTTACCGGGCATCGTCGTGAGAACTTTGGGGAAGGATTTTTACATATTTGTAAAGCGATTAGAGAATTAGCCGCGTTGCATCCCGAGATGGATATTGTATATCCGGTACATCTGAACCCGAATGTACAGAAACCCGTATACGAACTTCTGTCAGGAGTAGACAATGTATATCTTATTTCGCCGTTGGATTATCTGCCGTTTATTTACGCTATGCAGCACTCCACTTTGCTGCTGACCGATAGCGGTGGAGTACAAGAGGAGGCTCCTTCACTTGGCAAGCCGGTGTTGGTGATGCGAAATACCACGGAACGTCCGGAAGCAGTAGAGGCGGGAACTGTAAAACTGGTGGGGACGGATGCTGAGGCGATTGTCAGTAATGTGACTGAGCTGCTCCGTAATAAGGAGTTATACCGTCGTATGTCCGAAACACATAATCCTTATGGTGACGGGCATGCTTGTGAACGCATCCTGTCGGCATTAACCCGTTAAAGCTCACATGATTCGTTTATAGGCTGTACGGGCAAGAGGAAGAGGGGAAGTTCATTCCCCTTTCAGTTCCGTGCTGTTGTCCTTGTAGGCAGCAAATCCTTTGATTCTTACTCGTTCTTTCTTTTCCATATCCGGCATTCCGTTACCCAATTGTTTCAGGTTTTCTTTAATAGTATTGTGGGTAGTGAAAAAACTGTCCAGCAGGTCGGTGAAACTTTTTTCCGGCTCCTCTTCTTCGGGAGCGAAGAGCATATGGCATTTACTGTGGATACCAAATGTTTTTTCATCCTCGTCCAGCGCATAGACAGTAGTCACTAATGAGTTCATATTGACCGCATTGATAATCTCTTTCAGATAGGGTAATGCCTGATTGTCGATGCTGATGGACGCCCACCAAGGATTCCATACAATGATTAACCGGAGACCGTCTTCGGCTGCGACAAGGAAATCGTCTCCCTGATACTTGAAGCTGATATGATTTTCTTCATTCACTTCCGGTTGGCAACCGAGCTGTTGAAGGATGCTCATGATCAGTGCGGAGGTAGTCATTTCCTCTGTCACTTCTTCCGTTTCGGCAGAGGCAGTGTCACCCGATGGCTTCGCACGTTTGTTCCGCTCGTGCAGGATACGTGATATCAGGAATACAATTGGCCATAACGCCAATGCGATGACTGCGATGAGAATGGTAAGATCGGTCATAGTAGTAGAGCTATTAAATGATTAATGTCTGCCTAAAGATAATCATTCTTTTTGGTCGTACTCCATTTTTACTGCATAAAAGTTCGGAAAGCTTGCAAATAACGTTCGCTGACCGTTTCAATGTTGATTTTCTCGCGGATGATTCGTTCCGACTCACGTCCCATAGAGGCACAACGTTCGGGAGAGGCAAACAGTTTGTTGAGCTTGTCGCTCAAGCTGTCGGCATTGCCTTCTTTGAAGAAAAGTCCGTTCACTCCGTCCGTCACCAGGTCACGTTCGGTGCTGTCACATACCGAACAAACTACGGGAAGTCCGTAGGTCATGGCATCATTGATGGATAATCCTCCCATGCCCGCGAGTACATAGACAGTCGATTCATTCATATAGGCTCCCAGTTCTTTGGGACTGTATACTGCACCGATGAATCGAACCTGTTCTGTCAGATTCAGGTCGGCTGCCTGTTTTTTCAGGTTATCCAGCTCCGGTCCATCGCCTACCACTACCAGTTCCGCGTCCGGATGACTGGCAATAACCTTTGTAAATGCATCGATCAGCAGATCCACCCTTTTCCATTTCACTAATCGGCCGATGTGTAGCGCTCTTTTGGAGGAAGGAGGAAGAAGCGGGGGCGAGGTGAGTACGGCTTCTTTCTCCTTCAGTAAGGCATCTGTGTCCGTAGAGTTGTAAGTGACATGTATTTGCTCCTGCTTCACTCCGTAGGAAGGAAGAATATCGTATGCAGCGGTCGAGTAATTCAACGTTCCGGTAATGCGTGCGTAGCAGTATTTACGTATTTTCGCTGTCAGCCATTGTTTAAGATAAAAGCCGGTTCCGGTACTGACCAGCCGCATGTTTTCATCATACATCGGGTTTTCATGGAAATATTCTTTTATTTTCCCGTAGGGAGGGGTCTGGAAGGGAATTTCACGGATAACCAACCGTGTCCGGCACTCTTTCATAGCCTTTCTCAATCGGGGTTGAAAGAACACTTGCAGGAAATAGGGCCATCCCATTATCAGAATATCCGGTTTCTCTTCACGTACTATTTCCGGTAGGGAGGGATAGGAGCTTTTTCCGTAGAATGCTTTCTTCTCAATGGCGGTGAGGTGCCTGTATGTTCCTCCCTCTACCATTTTTACACCTTTACCGATAGTGGCATTCCCTTTTTGAGGAGTGATAACGGTGATTTCCACTCCTTTGTTATGAAGTTTGTTGAGCATGGCATTCAGATAATGGGGCATGCCGCCGAATGTATAGAGTACTTTCATTACTATATTATTTTCTGAAGTAAATTTTGAAACTTTTTGCCGAATTCGTTCCAGCTATGTGCATTGAGGAACCGGTTGTAACCGGCTATATCTGTTGCTTCGTTTGCTTTGCCAACGAGTTCCTGTATATCATCGAACGTATGGAAAGTATATACGTTAAGCAAGGGTTCGGCGGCGTAGTCCCTGAAAGAGCCTACAGCCGGTCCGATGACTTTGGCTCCGAATGAGAGAGAGTCCATCAGTATGCCGGAACTTAAGATAGACTCGGCAGCATAAGGTACCAGTACGAAACGTGATCTGCGGATCTCTTGTTTTAGCTCTTCGAAAGGAATACTACGGTCCTCTATGCTGATCATCTCATTACTTTCTTTGCGTAGTTCTTCCAGGAGTTCCTGCGAACTGCATTTCCCGATGATTTTAGTCTTCAGTTTTAATGAATGCTGAGTAGCAAAACGTACGAATTCCGGTACCCCTTTGTATCGGGAGATATTTCCCCAGATCAGCAGGTCGGTTTCCGGTGGTTGAGGGATGTATTCTTCTATCCGGTTTTTAGTAGGGTGATGCAAGAATACCGTTTTGGCTACAGCCTTCGGATATTGATCCTGAACCACTTTGATACCTTCTGTAGCATGTGTCACTATCAAATCGGCTTTGCGGAGGAGCAGATGTATCAATAACTTTTTCGACCATCGGTGTTTCATCACATGGGGCTGCTTATTGTGCAAGAACCAGATGATCTTCTTATGGTGGCATTTAATTTTGAAAAGAAGCCAGATAGCAGCAAGAGTCTGCAACATTCCATATTTGTAGTCGGGTACATTCTCCGGCCAATGAAAGATATAAGCATCGCTATCTGCTTTTCTTGGGATGAGGCTGAATAACGGATTCTTGTGCGGGGGATTGGCAATTGTGATTCCGTTCTGTTGCAGTGCATGGATGAAGTCGCTGATATACGGATTAACGCGTATATCACCTTTGTTGATAGAGTATGGATATATCGTGACCTTCATTGTGTTCTCCTATTTAATTAATCCATGTTTACGGAAAGTTTCCATCCACAGTGGTCCTACCTGTTCTATGTCATATCTGTTTTTCCGCTTTTGAGCTTTGTAGGCTATCCGGCAGCGGAGTGTGTCATCTTGTGCCAACCGTAGAATGGTTTCTGCATATTGTTCATAATTGTTGTCGGGAATAATGAATCCGTCTATGCCGTCATCTATCATGTCATAGATCGCATTGAAAGAATCGAATCCGATAGGAATCACCCCCAGTGACATTGCTTCTGTAAATACGGTGGGTAGTCCTTCTATGACGGAAGTCAGACAAAGAATCCGGGCACGGTCTATATAGGGGATCGACATCTGATGGCCGGTCAGGCAGACCCGTTTCAATTTTTTCTCGGCAATAATTTGCCGGCACGTGCCGAATTGGGGACCATCTCCTACAAGGGTGAGTTTCCAGTCCGGCAGTTTATCCTGAACCATACCCCATATCTTTAGTAATTTGGGTAATGCCTTTTCGGTTGCCATTCTGCCAACAAAGATGATTTCTTTGTCCTTCTCCTCAATCGGGATGTTACTATGCACAGGTTTTATGGCATTAGGGATGGCAGATAACTTCCATGCGTCTTTTTTGCCTATAAGTTTCTTGAATTCGGGTATATAAGCGGGTGACAGCAGTACCACTTCGTCGAGCGTGTCGTATGCCGAACGGTTTTGATGGCTGACCACTTTTTTTAATAAGCTGATGTAGAGTTGTGGCAGCATCCACTGAAAAAGTTTCTTGGGTCCATGCACGTCTTTGAACCGGAGTGTAGATAACTCGTATTGTTTTAACTGTGTCGTATGGCTGGGACAGTTGTGGATCATCGTGCATATTTTGATTCCGGGATTTCTTTTTTTGATTTCGAGGTAATATTTGCGTGTATCTCCGGTGATGACATGGGAGTAATCGAGAATCACGTCTATCTGTTTGTCGATAATGAAGCGACAGATTGCTTCGATGTTGCGGGGAGTATAGAATTGAGAATAATGATCGGGCAACAGGAGGCCGTTCTCAAATTCGCTGTCAGCCAGTTCCAGGTACGAAAAGTAAAGCTTACTGTCCACTCCGTGTGCAGTCAGCCATTCGGTCAGTTGCGCATAGAACCAATAAAAGCTATTGGCACGATGAGGAAATGCTTTGGTTTGTTGGATCAGGATGTTCATGACTTATTTTAGGAGTTTTTTCCGGATAAATTGTACACTTTCAAAAAAGATCACCGATTTGCCGATCCACATGATGAACACATAAAGGCTTACGGCTATTCCTATTTTAAGAATCAGCAATACATATAGGTTATGGAAGCCGATCGTGAGGAAATAGCTGGTTCCTATGACTCCTCCGGAGATCAGTAGGTACGGAGTGATATCTTTCATGACTTCCCATAGGGTGATGTGAATCTGCTTGTTTACGAAATAATGCCATATCAGCAGCCAGCCGACGTTGATAACCGTATAAATCACGGCCATGACGAGTATGCCTTGTGAGATAGTACAAAGAAGCATTGTGAGTTGAACCAGGCTCTGTGCAATGGTATTCCACATAAAAAGATTCGACTTTCCTTTACTGATCAGGAGATTGGAGTACATATAAGTAATGGGGACAAATGCTCCCCAGATGCAAAGAATCTGCATGATGGGTACACATGCCTGCCATTTGGCGGTGACGGCAATTACGATGAACTCGTTGGCTATCAATGCCAGTCCGAACATGGCCGGGAAAGAGATAAAGGCGGTGAAGCGCAACATCTTCCGAAATATATTTTTCTGTCGCATGGCATCGGAAGAGGTTTCGACCAGGACAGGCTGAGACACTCCGTTGATCATGTTACTGATCAGTGAGAAGCCCATATTGGTCCATTTGTTGGCCTGAGTATAGTAACCTACATCCTGACTGGTATAAAAGCGCCCCAGCAGAACAGAAAATATGTTATCATTGATGTAATGAAATACATTGGTGATAAGCAGTTTACTGCTGAACGGAAGCATCTCCCTGATAGGTTTGAAATTGAACGAAAAAGTAGGACGCCACGGAGAAAAGTACCATAACAGCGCATTAGCGATGAAAATATAGGTGATTTGCTGTACGGCCAGCCCCCAGAAAGCCATTCCATTGTATGCCATGACAATTCCTATGGTGCCTGAACACAATAGTGCGGTAATGGTTGCTTTCGCTTTTTCTTTCACCATTAGTTTTTTAAATAATACCGCATTATGGGCAGTTCCGCAACTTGAAATCAGAAAACCCAGGAAAAGGAAGCGGGATAGAGGAATAAGCTGTGGAGTCTTATAGAATGCTGCGATAAACGGGGCACAAAAAAAGAGCAGCAGGTAAAGCGATGCACCCATTAGAAAACTGAACCAGAACACCGCATTGTAGTCTTCATGACGGAACGTCTGTTTATTGGCCAAAGCGGCCGTAAATCCGCTCTCTTGTATAGAATTGGCTACGGCGGTAAATATAGCCAGCATACCAATCATACCGTAGTCTGTCGAATCCAGCATACGGGTGATGATAATTCCGAACAGCAGGTTCAGTAATTGCTGGATGCCATTGCTGAATCCACCCCAGAATAATCCTTTGGCTGTTTTTTCTTTTAGCGACTGTTCTGCCATATTATATTTCCGCTTCTGACCGTTAGTAAAAATAAAGGGTGTATCCGGTCTCCTTTCATAGAGTCCTGAATACACCCTTACTTTAGTTATTTATTTCACTTCACTTCCCGGCTTCACTTCCCGTCCGGGCATAACAACGGCCAGGCTTCCGTCATTATTTTCGGCACTCAGGATCATACCTTCGCTGACGATGCCTTTCAGTTTTCGTGGAGCCAGATTGGCGATGAAGCAAACTTGCTTGCCTACTAGCTCTTCCGGTTTGTAATGTTGTGCAATGCCGCTGACGATGGTGCGTGTTTCCAGTCCGTCGTCTATTTTAAACTGTAATAATTTGTCGGCCTTAGGCACTTTCTGACATTCGAGAACAGTACCTACGCGAATATCGAGTTTCATGAAGTCGTCAAATTCGATATTGGCGCGGATCGGTTTGGCTTTGTAATTAGCCTCTTCGTTTGCTTTCTTTGTATCGAGCAACTTTTGTACTTGTGCTTCAATTGTGGCATCTTCTATCTTTTCGAACAATAATTCCGGCTTATTCAGTTGATGTCCGGCAGGAAGCAGGTCGTTCCGTCCCAGTTCTGCCCAGTCGAAGCTATCCATGTTCAGCATCTGGCGTAAGCGTTCCGAACTGAACGGAAGGAATGGTTCGAAAGCGATGGCCAGGTTGGCTACCAGTTGCAGAGATATATTCAGGATAGTACCTACACGTTCCATATCCGTCTTTGCCAGTTTCCAGGGTTCTGTATCGGCCAGGTATTTGTTTCCGATACGAGCCAGATTCATGGCTTCTTTCTGTGCGTCACGGAACTTGAATACATTGAGCAGCTTTTCTACTTCGGCTTTAACATCGGAGAATTCTTTCAGTGTCTCTTTGTCATAATCTGTAAGTTCGCCCGCAGCGGGTACTTTACCTTCGAAGTACTTCTGTGTCAATACCATCGCACGGTTCACAAAGTTACCGTAGACCGCTACCAATTCGTTGTTATTGCGTGCCTGGAAGTCTTTCCAGGTAAAGTCGTTGTCCTTGGTTTCGGGTGCATTGGCTGTCAATACATAACGCAATACGTCCTGTTTCCCGGGGAAGTCTTCCAGATACTCGTGTAACCACACTGCCCAGTTGCGTGAAGTGGATATTTTGTCTCCTTCCAGATTCAGAAATTCGTTGCTCGGTACATTATCCGGCAAGATATAGCTGCCTTCAGCTTTCAGCATAGCCGGAAATACGATGCAGTGGAATACGATATTATCTTTTCCGATAAAGTGAACCAGACGGGTTTCGGGATCTTTCCACCAGGTTTCCCATGAATCGGGAAGCAGTTCTTTTGTATTGGATATGTAACCGATTGGTGCATCGAACCATACGTAGAGAACTTTACCTTCGGCACCCTCTACCGGAACAGGAATCCCCCAGTCGAGGTCACGGCTGACTGCACGCGGCTGCAAACCCATATCGAGCCAGCTTTTGCACTGTCCGTACACGTTCGGACGCCATTCTTTGTGTTCTTCCAATATCCACTGGCGCAGCCATGTTTCATGTTTGTCAAGTGGCAGATACCAGTGTTTGGTTTCTTTCATGACCGGTTTGCTTCCGCTGATGGCACTTTTCGGATTAATCAGGTCAGTGGGCGACAGTGAAGTTCCGCACTTTTCGCATTGGTCACCATAGGCACCTTCCGAATGACAGTGAGGACATTCACCGGTGATGTAGCGGTCGGCCAGAAACTGGTGTGCTTCTTCATCATAATATTGTTCCGAAGTTTTTTCGATAAACTCTCCTTTTTCGTATAGCTTCTTGAAGAAGTCTGAAGCCAGTTCGTGGTGTGTTTTGGACGATGTACGGCTGTATACGTCAAACGAGATACCGAATTCTTCGAATGATTTCTTAATCAGGAAGTGATAGCGGTCTACTACATCCTGCGGAGTGATACCTTCCTTTTTGGCACGGATGGTGATGGGTACCCCATGTTCGTCGGAACCTCCGATGAAAAGTACATCTTCTTTTTTCAGTCGCAGATAGCGGACATAGATGTCTGCCGGTACATATACACCGGCCAAATGGCCGATATGGACGGGGCCGTTCGCATACGGCAGTGCCGATGTGACGGTAGTTCTTTTAAAGTTCTTTTCCATTGATATATTGCGTGTATTTATTGTTATCTACTTGGGAACGTGCAAAGATAACGACTTTCTGAGGAATTCTTTATAAATAAGATGGATGATTTGAATAATAACCCCATACTCTTCGTTAAATTCAATGCAGAGTATGGGGCTGTTATATGAAGAAGAAAAGCTGTTAGGGAAGTTGGTCCAGTAGTTCTTTGATGTTGTATCGTATTAATCTGTCCTCTGTCGTTTTGGCATAGATAAATCCGAACTTTTTGTCGATGGAAAATATAGAGATAAGTTGATCTAATTCTATTTTATATAAATAATTCCCTTCCCAATCAAATATATCGATCCTCGATTTCAGGTTGTCCGGGTCGTTGTTATCTCTGGCAAGCAGCCATATATCTTGATTGTCGCATTGAATGTCTGTATAATGTTCCCGGGGTTCGTTTATTGTTTTTTTCCAGTCAGGTTCTGCGCCTTCCGTATATATTTGTTTGGTTTTTCCGGTTGGAATATCGACAATGGATAACATACCGAAAGCTCTGTAGATCGTTGCCAGTTTTTGGCAGTCGTTCCTTAAAACCGGATATTTATCAAAAAGTATATGGTCTATTGCAGGATCTTTCATGATTTCAGGGAAATTGGTCGTGTAAAAACTGTGTAATATGCTGTCCTGCCGGTAATCATATACTTCGAAGAAGTCATTGATCGTATCTTTCGGATGCATGATGAAGCTTCTGTTAATCAGAAAGACGGAATCTCCTAACAGGTAAGATGTACCTGCTTTGATAAAACTCTTTCTGCCTTTCGGAGCATCGTACTTGAATTTCTCGTCATAGATGGTTTCATGCGCCGCCAACGATTTGTTGATATTCAGGCGGGCAGTGAATGTTTGGTAAGAATGCATGGTAATCTGTACCTGCCCGTCTTTTTTTCTCCATTGTGATATGCCACTGGGGCCAGCTATTTCGTTCGGCCCTCCTCCTATTTTTTGGCATGATCCTAAGAATCGCAATTGGGGCAGGCTGTATGCATGAATAATGTTTTCTTCTCCATTTTTACCCAGAATCAAGAAAGTATCTGCCACAAGAATATCCGCAATGCCCATTGGGTCAATAATGGCGGGCTCGTGGGTTAAAGTGAGTGTTGGAGGGGTGTTTTGTGGAATAAGTTTTGTAATTGGCGGCTCTGTAGCTACATTCGATCGACATGCTCCTAAACAGAGGGCTAAACTAATGCATCCGGTGGCTAATTGTTTGATTTTCATTTCTTTTAAGTATTAGTGTAGGCATTGTAAGCATTTACCTTTAATATATCCGAAGATCGGCTTGTAATACACTATTTTGCCGCATTCTCTGATACCTCCGCTTTGGCTCTCTAAGCATTCATGATGTGGGACGTTATCCCACTCCCAAGTAAATTTGCGGTAACACTCCACTTCAAGCCATTCATTGCAAGGAATCTCTGCTTGAGCGAGAGCTTCGATATTCTGTAATTTGATGTCTGAATCAATTGGTTTACTTTGATTCCATCCATAATAGGATAGTCCAATAAAAGCTATCACAATGATAGTTCCTACGATCTTCTTTTTCATAATGTTTATCGATTTAAAGGTTTTTATTTACAAATATAGTTTATGTTTGTTACTTATTGAAGAAAGCAGTGTTAATATATCACAATCGTTCATTGGAAATTCACTGTATTGGCTAGGCTCTTTCATACTCCGCCTTCCTCTCATACAAAAAACGCGTTTCGATCTTCCATCTTCCACCCGCTGTTTTAAGGGATGTTTCAGAATTAACAATTTGGAAAACAAATAGATATATCCAATCTCTTATCCGTTTATCTCTCTAAAAGCATTTTATTTCCCTTACTATTTTTAGTACAAATGGTCGGATCTTTATTTCAGCCCGACTATGCGGGCTGGGATAAAGAGTTGTATTATAAATAGCACACTGTTCTTTTCAAAACGTTAAAGAATCGGAAGTAAACTTGTTTTTGTCGGTAGTCGGAGTTCATCTTAGCTGCCGAGATGTGCATCTTGCGTGCCAAGATGTGTATCTTCAACGCTAAGATGAAGAAAAACGTGTGGAGGAATCTACATCACATCCGGTAATCACACAATTATCGGAATGACAAAGGAACAGAGTAACATAGAATAGATTTTAAGTTGTTGATTATTAACGAAAAAAAGCTCTGTGCTACTCCGTGTTACTCTGTGGTGAAAAGTGGCTTATGGTGTGGATGGAATCAACTTATTAGGGTAATCGACTTAAGAGTTCTTGGGTATTGTATCGGATCAGTTCGTCATCTGTCGTTACAGCATACATGTATCCGTATTTGTTATCGAGCGCAAACATCAGAATGGGTTGATCCAGATTTATTTTGTGTAAATAGTTTCCATCCCAATCATATATTTCAAGCTTGGAATAAAGATGTGATGGATCTGTATGATCTGTTGTCATCGCCCAAATATATTTTTCGTCGCATTGAAGCTTTGAATAGTGCTCTTTTGGAGCTCCTATCGCTTTTTCCCAATTGGGCTTTTCACCACCTGTGTACAAAATCTTCACTTTTCCCGTTGTGATGTCAACGATATTTATGATGTTAAATAGTCGATATGCTATGGCAAGTTTCCGACAATCGCTTCTGATGGCTTGTCTTGTACTCCAGAATGCGGAACCACCATTGATGTTTTTTACGATATCTGGAAAATCGGAGGCATAAAAACTGCGCACTATTTTATCTTGTCGGTAATCATAAACTTCGAACAGGTCATTGGATTCTTCTTCTGCGGAGCGCATGCCTGGATTTTCGTTCAGTAATAAGATAGAGTCTCCCAATAAATAGGTGATAGAAGAGCGCCGGAAACTTTCCTGTCCTACCGATTTCTGGTAAGTATATTTTTCATCGTACACAGTTTGGCGCTCTGCCAGTGATTGGGTCAGGTTCAGTAAGGCTGTAAACTTTTGATAGGAACGCATGACTGTGCAGATCTCACCTTTCTTTTTAAAAGATTGTGTGAAAGGAGCAGGATATACAATTTCGTTGGGGCCTCCTCCCATTTTCTGGCATGCACCTGCAAATCGGAGCGTAGGTAAACTATATACATTGAGTATATCTTCTTTGTCTGGTTGAAGAATCATTAAAAAAGTATCTGCAATAGCTATATCTCCTATTCCTATTTCATCGATTTCCGTTAGTGAATCGTGGGTTAGAGATAATTCTGGGACAGAATTGGTGATGATGATTTCTGTCACATCCTTTTTTGAAGATGACTGGTTGCAAGATAAAAATATGAGGCATATAATGCCCGAATATATAATGCTTGTTTTCATAAGAATCACTTTAATTGCGTTTGATACATCTTAAACATTCTCCTTCAACGGCTACGATGTAAGGCTCGTAATTGGAGATGTTTCCGCATTCTCTGACTCCTCCCATTGTGCTTTCTTCGCAGGTGTTATATGGTCTTGCAGATAGTTGATGTGAGAATGCGGACTCTGGATAGCAATATTGTTTCGCCCATTCTACGCAATTGCCATCTTCACCGGCGGCTATTGCTTCCAGATTTTGTAACTGCACATTGGTTAAAACCGGTTGCTTATGATTCCAGGCGTACAATGCTGTGCATGCTATAATTATAGTTACTACAGCTTTGGATAAAGTTTGTTTCATACTATTTTTATTAAAGGTTATTATTTGCAAATATAGTTTATATTTACTTCTTATTTTTAAAAAAAACAGTGTTAACATACGTGTTTATTAAAAATTTTATCTTTTTTGGGCTTGTGTGGCTATTTTTTTGTATATTTAGCCTCGGGTCTCGTGGCTTGTGTAAAATGCTTGTTGCTTATGAGGGCTATATTTATTTTTGTATGTATCCTGCTTTTTGTATCCTGTCAAAATTCTGATAAATCTCGGATTGCTCATATGATTGATGAGTGGGATGGAAAGGAAATTATTTATCCTGATGATTTGGTATTTACTACTATGGGAGAAGATACGGTAAAATGGTTTCTTAAAGATAGCCGATATACAATAGTGACTTATGCCGATTCCATTGGTTGTATGGGGTGTAAACTTAAGTTGCCCGCTTGGAAAGACTTTATTTCTTACCTTGATTCTGTATCGGATCATACGGTAAAAGTTATATTCATTCTTCATCCTCGAGATAAAAAAGAGATGGTTCATCTTTTGGAGTATAATGATTTTTCGTATCCTGTGTGTCTTGATATAAAAGGCTCTTTCGATAAAATAAATAAAATCCCATCCAATTTGGCTTTTCAAACTTTTCTACTTGATAATAGAAATAAAGTGATTGCTATCGGAAACCCGATTCATAATCCTAATGTGAGGACTCTGTATTTAAACTTGATTTTATCTGATAGTATATGTGAAAGTCGAGATTTGATTCAGACGAAAATAAGCTTACCCGAAACGATTGATATGGGAGTCTTCGATTGGAGTGAAGAAAAAGAAGCAATGTTGATTATAAAAAATCTTGGAGTGGTTTCCTTGACGGTTGAAAATATAGTTACTTCTTGTGGCTGTACTTCGGTAGAATATAGTCGGAGGCCTGTCTCTCTGAAAGATAGCTTGGTGATTAAAATAAAGTATAAAGCTGAATCTCCGGGATATTTTAATAAAGATATTGCTATTTATTGTAATGTCCCGTCATCTCCTGGTTATGTAATATCTTTGGTATAAGAATATTAGGTGATATTATATGTTCTTTACCTCGTCCCGCATACCTGGGCTCATCAGCCTGCATATACGGGACAAGATACAGAACAGACCGTTTCCGCTAAAGATAGTAAGGAAGATGAAATGCTTTCAAGGACATAAATGGATAAGAAAGCAATCCTATCTTGCTGCTTTTCAGATTTCTATTCCCGATTTACCTTCTAAAACAGAGGGTGGAAGATAAATGGCTTTAAAAACAGCATCTTCTATCGGGTATATTTCTGTGAATCAGTTGTATACGGATCAGAGGGTGGAAGGTCGAAATGCGTTTTTGGGGTTCTTCTTCAAATTTGGTGATCAATTCTTTATTTCTTTATTTTCAAGTTGATAATTGTCCTTTTTGCTTGCTTTAATAAGAAAAAACAGACGCCGGCTGAATAAGATAACTCAAGTTTCGGAAGTGAGTTTACACCGTCTGAACTGGTATCTTCATCCTTATACCTTTCTTCAATTAACATTGTTAACGTCCTTTGCAGGTTGTCAGGTTCTTGTGCGCAAATAACAAGTCTTTTGCATTTAAAGAACTTCTTATTCACATCCAAAGAACAAGTTTTAACTCTGTGTTAAAACAAAGCTTTTAAGGACAGAAATTTTGCTTTTTTAAGATATTGGTTTTCAAATGGTTTAGTCTGAGATTCGCTTCTTTACCTCACGGATGGACTCTGCGGGCGAAAGCCGGGATACTTGCTTTTTTGTCAACTATAAAAGAGGGCTTACACTTCCGAAAACTGAATTAGATTCCATGAGTAAAAGAAAATTTACCACCAAATTTGAAGAAGAACCATTTTTTGTATGGAAGCACAAAAACGATGATGCCAATTTTTCTGCCAGGATAAAAAAGGCTGTATTTTCTCCGGATAATTGCAAAAAACGATATATCTTTGGAAGAGATCATTTTATTAACCTTAAAAGACTAAAGACTGATTCCTGATGAAGCATTTTACCGGCATATTATTTTTACTTCTTCTCTGTTTCTCTTGCACCCCGGTACATGATGCGCCATTGGAGCAGGCTCTCACATTGGCGGGAGACAATCGGAAGGAACTTCAACAAGTATTAGGGCATTACGAAGGTGATTCGTTGAAACATAAAGCTGCCTGCTTTTTGATTGAAAATATGATTGGTAAAGGAACTATCCGTTATTTGCTTCGGGAGAGTGATAGTTGTTATATACGACAAGAACCCGAGCCGGACTTAACGTGTATAACAGCCGACTATTTGATAGAAAACATAGATCTGGCTTTTGAAGTCTGGCAAAAGTATCCTTGGTGCAAACAATTATCTTTTAGAGAGTTTTGTCGGAATATATTGCCTTATCGGTTAAAACAGGAGCCTTTGGACCGATGGCGTTCTTACTATTATACACGTTATAAAATGACGGTCGACTCGTTGGCACGAGCAGGGGCTACCATGAGAGAGATTGTTTTCTTCTTTAACTCACAGCATGGAAAGAAATATCTTCATGATGCTGCCAAAATACCGGGGGACTTCTCTATCGAGTTGATAGAAAAGCTGGGAGGGGGCACCTGTGATCATCTGGCGTTGAATGCTGTACAGTTGATGCGTGCTGTCGGTATCCCCCTGAATCTTGATATTCTTCCATACCATGGCAAAGTGAATGGAGGACATGCTTATAACAGCTTTACCGATGAAAATGGAAAATTTTTCTATTTTTCTCCTTATGAGCGCGAACCGGAACGGAATCAATGGATTGCTCCTTTGGTACAGCGTGTCTGCTATGAACGTCAGCCAGAGCCGAAAATAGGGCGTAACCGTTGGAATGCACAATTGGTCAATCGTTTACTGAAAGAGGTAACTGACGAATATTATTTGTCTGATAGTGTCCGGTTACCTGTACATACATCGGATACGGTGGCTTATATAGCTACTTTTAACCGTGGAGTTTTCAAAGTAGTGTCGCAGGGAAGAGTAGAAAGCAACAGTGTGCTGCATCGTGTGTTACCTTACGGATTACTTTATTTTCAGATGGCGGATAAGAAAGGAAAGTTGGTTCCGACAGGGAGTCCGTTTGTGATGACTCCGGATAGCATTCACTTCATTACTCCGATCCGGCAGACCACTGTGCTGAATGGTATTCTTACGTATGATGTAAAGCGGGTTTTAGAGTTGGGTGATGAAGCATATACTTTGTATTATTGGAAAGACGGCTGGCAACCGGTTAAAGAAGTGACTTCTAAAGACTCTCGTACGCTCGACTTTGGAGAGGTACCTGTCCGGTCTTTGTTTCTTGTATGTGGAAATACTTATATGGGGCGTATGCAGCGTCCTTTCTTGTTGGAGGATGGAAAGCCGGTGTATTATTGACAGATGAGGCTTTTGCTAATATCTGTTTTTTATGAGATATATAAGGATAGTAGTGGAAAAAACAGTCATTTTCTGATAATATTGCCAGTGCGGAGATCTTCTTGCTTTGTATCTTTTAGGTGAGATTTGTTTGTCGGTTGTTTCTAAAACAATATATTTGTGAATGAATAATCGTATAATATGCAATCTATGATTACAACTCAGTTACTCCGTCCCCAGAGCATTGTCGTAGTGGGGGCTTCGAACAATACACATAAGCCGGGCGGCGCTATTCTGAAGAATCTGATTAACGGTGGTTATCAGGGAGAACTGCGGGCTGTCAACCCCAAAGAAAGAGAAGTGCAGGGAGTGCCTTCCTTTGCCGATGCAAAGGAGTTACCCGATACAGATCTTGCTATTCTTGCTATTCCTGCAGTTCTTTGTCCGGAGGTGGTGGAAACACTGGCCGCAGAGAAGCAGACGCGGGCTTTCATAATTCTTTCGGCCGGATTTGGAGAAGAAACGCAGGAAGGCGCTTTATTGGAAGAGCGCATTCTTGAAACTGTTAATAAATATGGAGCGTCATTAATTGGCCCGAATTGCATCGGATTAATGAATACCTGGCATCACAGTGTGTTTACGCAACCCATTCCCAATCTGAATCCCCATGGAGTAGATCTAATTTCCAGTTCCGGTGCTACTGCGGTGTTTATTCTTGAATCGGCAGTGACAAAAGGACTTCAGTTTAATTCTGTGTGGTCGGTGGGTAATGCTAAGCAAATAGGTGTAGAAGATGTATTGCAATATATGGACGAAAATTTTGATGTCCGGAAAGACTCCAAGATCAAGTTAATTTATATAGAAAGCATCAAGAATCCGGATCGTCTGCTGTTCCATGCCTCTTCATTGATTCGTAAGGGGTGTAAAATCGCGGCTATTAAAGCAGGGAGCTCGGAAAGCGGAAGTCGCGCTGCATCATCTCATACGGGCGCTATAGCCAGTTCTGATTCAGCTGTGGAAGCTTTGTTTCGTAAAGCCGGTATAGTGCGATGCTATTCGCGGGGTGAATTGACAACCGTCGGTTGTATTTTTACTTTGCCTGAGTTAAAAGGAAAGAATTTCGCTATTGTCACTCATGCTGGTGGACCGGGGGTGATGCTGACTGATGCTCTTTCGAAAGGTGGACTCAATGTACCTAAACTGGAGGGTCCGGTCGCTGAAGAGTTGAAGAGCAAGCTTTTTCCCGGGGCTTCCGTAGGCAATCCGATTGATATTTTGGCAACCGGAACCCCCGAGCACTTAAATATTGCCATTGATTATTGTGAAGAAAAGTTCGAAAACATAGATGCGATTCTCGCCATATTCGGCACACCGGGGTTAGTGACTATGTTTGAGACTTATGAGGTATTGCATCAAAAGATGCTGACTTGTAAAAAGCCACTTTTCCCGGTTCTTCCTTCTGTGCGTACGGCCGGTGAAGAGGTTGCCTTTTTTTTAGAGAAAGGTCATGTCAACTTTGCTGATGAAGTGATGTTGGGAACTGCTTTGTCACGTATCATAAATGCTCCAAAACCTGCTGTTCCGGAAATTGAACTTTTTGGTGTAGATGTACCCCGCATTCGTAGGATTATTGATTCTATTCCGCAGAACGGCTATATCGAACCCCATTATGTTCAGGCGTTGCTTCATTCTGCCGGTATTCCGGTAGTCGAAGAATTTGTATCGGGTAATAAAGACGAAGTACTTGCTTTCGCGCGACGCTGTGGATTTCCGGTGGTGGCCAAGGTTGTGGGGCCGGTTCATAAATCGGATGTAGGAGGAGTGGTACTCAATATTAAAGGTGAACAGCATTTGGCGTTTGAGTTTGACCGCATGATGCAGATACCTGAGGCACGTGCTATCATGGTGCAGCCTATGCTGAAGGGAACGGAGTTGTTTATCGGGGCTAAATATGAAGAAAAGTTCGGGCACGTGGTGCTCTGTGGACTGGGTGGCATCTTTGTGGAAGTTTTGAAAGATGTTTCGTCCGGTTTGGCTCCTTTATCTTATGAAGAGGCTTATTCGATGATTCATTCCCTCAGGGCCTATAAAATAATACAGGGAACTCGTGGGCAAAAAGGAGTAAACGAGGATAAATTTGCAGAAATTATTGTACGCTTATCCACACTGCTTCGTTTTGCGACAGAAATCAAAGAAATGGATATAAATCCGTTGCTGGCAACAGAAAAGGAGGTTGTTGCCGTTGATGCCCGTATTCGCATAGAAAAATAAACATTACTTTCGGAATAAAAAAGAAGGATATCAGATGCAGTATTACACTTACTTCTGCGTTTATTAAAATGAGATGGACTTTAAACGCGAATTCTATATATGAAAAAGAAAAACGAACAATGGCTACGATACAGTAATCGGGCGCTTTCAGGATTACTTATGTTGTTTGGATTTGTGTCTTGTGACAATGGAGGTGGAGATATACCTGTAGAATATGGGATGCCTTCTGCTAAATATCGGGTGAAAGGCAAAGTGATTGATGCGGATACGCAGGAACCTGTACCGGGTATAGAAGTGGTCACCGGAGCTGTGCATACGGGCGATGGCAAAGAATGGCTCAGTTATCCGGATACGCTGATCACTGATAAAGATGGAGCCTTTGCTACTGAAAGGACGGAGTTTCCATCTAAAAAATATCGTTTTATCGTTCGCGATGTGGATGGTGATGCCAATGGTACTTATTCTAAGGATAGTGTCGAGGTAGAAGCCGGTGGATTTACAGGTGGCAGCCATTGGTACCGTGGAGAAACAAGTATTGATAAAACAATTGAAATCAAGAAGGAGACAGCAAAAGACAATGAAAAATAATTCTGGACGATTGTCACTTCGCAAACGCCTGGGGTTGGAAATAGCCTTAAAGATAAGAAATAACCTCAGGGAATTGCATCCGTTGCGTCAACTTTTCTGGGAATGTACATTACAGTGTAACTTGGCTTGTAAGCATTGTGGCAGTGATTGTCGAAAAATGTCGGAGCAGAAGGATATGCCTGCAGCGGATTTTCTTCAAGTCGTAGATTCGATTACGCCGCACGTCAATCCTAATGAGGTTAATATCATCATAACCGGAGGTGAACCGCTGATGCGGGATGATCTTGAAGAGGTGGGGATGGCTCTTTATCGCAAAGGTTATCCATGGGGGATTGTGTCCAATGGGTTGTATTTGACCTGCGAACGGCTCGATAGTCTGATGGCTGCCGGCCTGCATGCTGTTACGATCAGTCTGGATGGATTTGCGGAGGAACATAACTGGTTGCGCGGCAATCCGGATAGTTATGAAAAAGCGTTGGAAGCTATCAAGATGTTAGTGCATGAACCGGAACTGACATGGGATGTCGTGACTTGTGTCAATCGGAAAAACTACTCTTATCTGGAAGAGCTGAAAGCCTATCTGTACACTATAGGAGTACGTAATTGGCGTATTTTTACTATTTTTCCGGTAGGGCGTGCAGTCAATCATCCGGAATTCCAGCTAACAGACGAGGAGTTTACCGGAGTCCTGGAATTCATTAAGAAGGTACGGAAAGAGGGGCGTGTCCACTTGAGTTATGGTTGTGAAGGTTTTCTCGGTAAATATGAAAGTGAAGTACGTGATCATTTTTATTCCTGTAATGCAGGTATCAGTGTAGCTTCTGTTCTGGCAGATGGTTCGATCTCGTCGTGTCCCAGTATTCGCAGTAATTTCCATCAGGGCAATATTTATGAAGATGATTTTATGGAAGTGTGGGAAAAACGTTTTCAGGTATTTCGTAATCGTGAGTGGGCCCGTAAGGGAGAGTGTGCTGATTGTAGCTTTTTCCGTTATTGTGAGGGCAATGGTATGCATTTGCACAATGACAATGGAGACCTCTTGTTTTGTCATCAGAAAAGGATTGTAGAACTTTAAGAGACTATTTAGGACTATTTTTTCATAGATTGGGATAATTATTCTATTTTTCGGACTCCATTTGGCCTATATTTGTAGAGTTGTAATCCTTTCACTCCATCATGAAGAATACATTCTGCGTTTTAGCCTGTTTTTTCATTACAATCTTTTGCCAGGCGCAATCGGTTGAAGAACATTATTATTTTAAGAACCTGAGTATCCGAAACGGTTTGTCACAGAATACGGTTAATGCGATTCTGCAGGATCGGAAGGGGTTCATGTGGCTTGGTACCAAAGATGGCTTGAACAGGTATGACGGATTGTCTTTTCGTAAGTTTAAGCATGATGCTGCTAATCCACGCAGCATTGGAAACAGTTTTATCACTTCGCTTTACGAAGATTTCAATGGTAACATTTGGGTCGGTACTGATGCAGGAGTATATATTTACTATCCTGAGAAGGAGGCTTTTGAGGAATTCGATTGCCAGAGCTTGGAGAAGACAAGGATAGAACGTTCTGTTTCAATGATTGCAGGGGATAAGCAAGGCAGGGTTTGGATAGCTGTGGAGGCTCAGGGAATGTTCTGTTACGATGCTCGTCAAAAACTACTTCGCAATTATCCGTTAAGTGAGATTTCTTCCAATATCAAATGTTTTACTTTCGATAGCGGTGGGACTCTTTGGCTCGGATTTTATGGTGACGGTCTTTATTACTCCAAAGATAATCTGGCAACTGTGCATCCTTATGGATCGCCAGAAGATGGTAAAAGAGAATTTGAAGGAGGAGTAATCACCAAAATAGTTCAAGGAAACTATAATTGTTTGTATATTGGCTCTGTGAAGGAAGGTGTGAGTGAGTTGAATCTGACTTCGGGGCAAGTGCGTAACCTGTTGGCTATCGATGAGAGTGGTGAATCTATTTTTTGTCGTGATCTGCTGCCATATTCTGATAATGAATTGTGGATAGGGACTGAGTCCGGGATTTATATTTATAATTTGCGTACAGCGCAATTCATTCATTTACGTGCTTCTCTTTATGACTCTTATTCTTTGTCAGACAATGCTATCTATGCTTTATATAAAGATCGTGAAGAAGGGCTCTGGATCGGTTCTTATTTCGGAGGAGTGGATTATTATCCCAGACAATATACCTATTTTGCAAAATATTATCCTAAGAATATAGCAAATAGTCTGCATGGTAAGCGGGTACGTGAATTCTGTCGGGCGGATGACGGTACCTTGTGGATAGGAACGGAAGACGGCGGATTAAATCACTTTAATCCGAAAACGAAAGAATTCCACTTTTTTGAGCCAAGTGCCGGATTTACTAATATCCATGGTTTGTGCATGGATGGCAGTCATTTGTGGGTGGGAACATTCTCTAAAGGACTTCGGGTGATTGATACACGGACGGGAGTGGTTCTGAGGACGTATACGGAAGGTCATACTTCACATTCGTTGAACGATAATAGCATTTTCTCTATTTGTCGGACTTCTGCCGGAGAAATTTATCTGGGTACACTGTTTGGTTTACTGCGTTACAACCGTACTCAGGATAATTTTGACCGCATTCCGGAGTTGAATGGTAAGTTTGTTTATGATATTAAAGAAGATTCTTATGGAAATCTTTGGTTGGCAACTTATGCCAATGGAGCTTATTGTTATGACGTAAGTGCACGAAGATGGAAAAACTATGTATTTGATGCCGAGGATGAAAAGAGTCTGCCATATGATAAAGTGCTGAGTGTTTTTGAGGACTCGTATCGCCAAATATGGCTAACTACACAAGGTGGGGGATTTTGCCTATTTCATCCTGATACGGAAACATTTACACGCTATGGACTGAAAGATGGACTTCCCAATGATGTGGTTTACCAGATTGTGGAAGATGATGATCGTTTTTTGTGGCTTACTACAAATAATGGGTTGGTCCGTTTTGATCCCAAAACCATGGAAATGAAAGTATTCTCTACTGCTAATGGCTTACCGACCAACCAGTTTAATTACCGTTCGGGATTTAAAGATGAGGCCGGTAACATTTATTTGGGTAGTATTAACGGATTTGTAGCATTTGATCCCCGAACTTTCGCTGAAAACAGGCAGGTGCCGGCAGTAGCTATTACTGATTTCTTGCTGTTTAATAAAGAGGTGCCGGTTGGAGAAACCGATTCACCCTTGAAGAGCAGTATTACGTTTTCTGACAAAGTGGTACTCACTGCCGATCAAAATTCTTTTTCTTTTCGTATCGCTGCTCTAAGTTATCAGGCTCCAAGGATGAATAAACTGATGTATAAGCTTGAGGGCTTTGACGAAGGCTGGTTGACAATAGGAGAAAGCCCTTTGGTGACTTATTCCAATTTAGGCTATGGCGATTATGTGTTTAAAGTAAAGGCCTCTAATAGTGACGGAGTGTGGAATGAACAGGAGACTTCACTTCATCTTTCTATTCTTCCTCCATTCTACTTGTCCGGATGGGCATATTGTTTCTATGTATTATTTTTCATGGGGTGTCTGGTCTGTGTCATCTTCTACTTTAAAAGACGGAATTATCGGAAGCAACATCGTCAAATGGAAATGCTTGAACAAGAGAAAGAACGGGAAGTCTATCATGCTAAGATTGATTTCTTTACCAACGTTGCTCACGAAATACGAACTCCGCTGACCCTGATTAAAGGTCCTTTGGAAAATATTATCCTGAAAAAGGAAGTGGATTCGGAAACGAAAGAGGATTTGTATATCATGAAGCAGAATACGGAGCGTTTGTTGAATCTTACCAATCAGTTGTTGGATTTTCGAAAGACAGAAACACGGGGATTCCGGTTGAACTTTACTGAATGTGACGTTGTTGCAGTGCTTCGTGAAACCTATCTCCGTTTTACTTCTTTGGCCAAGCAAAAAGGATTGGATTTTATATTAGAACTTCCACAGGAGTGCTTTATGGCGGATGTCAATCAGGAAGCTTTGACAAAAATAATCAGTAACTTGCTGAATAATGGAGTGAAATATGCCTCTACTTATCTCCGGATTTCTTTGGAAACGGGCGAAAAAGTATTTCACATACGCACTTTTAATGATGGGGAGATGATTCCTGATACAATGAAAGAGGAGATTTTTAAACCTTTCGTACGGTTGGATAAAGAAGATGAAGTAACTACCGGAACAGGTATCGGGTTGGCCCTATCACGTTCTTTGGCAGAATTACATCAAGGTAGTCTGATGATGGAAAAGGGTGAAGAGGTGAATTGCTTTTGCTTGACCTTGCCGGTGAATCAAGATTCTACAATTACTCTCTCGGCTGAAAACGTATCACAGGTTGAGGAGAACTCTTGTGGATGGGAACAGGAAGAAACCGATACGAAAGAAAAGAAACCGATGATTCTAGTGGTAGAAGATAATCCGGATATGTTAGCTTTTGTCAGGAAGCAACTTACAACGGAGTATTCGGTTCTAACTGCTATGAATGGAATTGAAGCACTTGCTGCTTTAGATAATCATTATGTTAATCTGGTGGTGAGTGATGTAATGATGCCTCAGATGGATGGTTTTGAACTGTGTAAAACTATTAAGTCAGATTTGAGTTATAGTCATATTCCCGTTGTACTGCTAACTGCCAAGACTAATATTCAATCGAAAATCGAAGGATTGGAACTGGGGGCTGATGCTTATATTGAAAAGCCTTTCTCTGTGGAATATCTGCTCGCAAATATTTCCAGCCTGATTCATAATCGTGAAAAGTTACGTCAGACTTTTGCGAAGTCACCCTTTGTGGCAGCCAATACGATGGCTTTGACCAAAGCCGATGAAGAGTTTATATGGAAGTTGAATGATATTATTCAGGCTAATCTGCATAATCCGGAGTTCAGCATGGAAGATATGGCAGATGCATTGAAGATGAGTCGATCCAGCTTCTATCGAAAAATTAAAGGTGTATTGGACTTAAGCCCGAATGAGTACCTCCGTTTGGAACGCTTAAAGCAAGCGGCACAATTACTGAAAGAGGGCAAGAGTCGTGTCAATGAAATTTGTTATACAGTGGGATTTAATTCGCCTTCTTATTTCTCTAAATGTTTCTTGAAACAATTCGGGGTACTTCCAAAGGATTTTATAGGGTAATGCTAAAAAAGGTCGGATATTGTTATGAATCTATGTGTTTAGGACATTTTTGTCATTAATTGGGTTATTTGTTTTATAAAAGAACTGCCGGTTAGGGTAACTTTGTCATCATCATTCGACAAATAGAAATTACTAAAATGAAAAGACCCTTATGAAAATGATTTTAAAGACAATGGTGTGTCTGGCAGTAGCTTTTTCCGGAACTGCAGGGGCAGCTAATTATTCTCCGGAAAAGTCACAAGCTTCTCTGGCACTTAAAGTCCCGGGGAATCCGGCTGTGGAATATCCGCTTACTCTCAGTAAACTATCGGATAGTTATTTCGATTATGAGTGGAAAGCAAAAGAGAAAATACCGGTAACTATCTTTCAGCAGATATCAACTGTGGATGATAAACAGCAGGTAACGGTGGTTCTGACGGCTATGGAAGATGTGTACTTCAATTTTGAAGAGCGAATCAGAACGGATTTTCGTCATGATGATTGCCAGTTTTATTTGCCAGGTTTCTGGTATCGTCGTAATTTACGTTCACCTAAAGAGGCTCCATCGTTTCATACTTCCGATAGCTGGGTAGTGCGTGAAGATAGATTGAGCACGCCTTTGACCGGTATTTTTGATGAAAAACAAAAGAAATACATGACTGTGGTCCGCCGGGCAGAATATATTCAGGACGCTTTGAGTACTCATAAGGAAGGTGAGGTGATTCTTTCGGGAACTACTTCACTCGGTTTCACCGGATTTGAAAATCTGGATGGAACGGCTGCTTTGGCATTTGGTTTTCCGTATAAAGAGGCTCCAAAAACCTATATTCGTAAACTTACACTTGCACCTTCAGTCACTGCTTTCCAACTATTAAAGAAAGGAGAGAGTATTTCACTAACTTGGGAAATTCATGAAGGAAAAGGGGAGGATTTTGCCGAGTTTGTAAGTCATACTTGGGAATATTGCTATGATACTTTTCAACCGAAACCTGTGGAAACGGATTATACTCCTGATTATACTAAAGAGATTCTTAGTCATTTTTTTATTGAGAGTTTTGTAGGTGATCGTCCTCTGAACTATAATTCAGGGGTACATATGCGTACTGATGATTGCCAAAATACAGGTTCGGCAGAGGTTGGTTTTGTGGGACGAGTTTTGCTGAACGCATTTAATGCCTGGGAATATGGCTGGAAGAATAATCGGGCTGATTTAAAAGAGAATGCAGCGAAAGTCTTTGATACTTATTTGGTGAATGGGTTTTCTCCTGCAGGTTTTTTCAAAGAGTTCGTTGACTACCGTACCGGTTATGAGGAGACGGTATTTAGCATTCGACGTCAGTCCGAAGGTATTTATGCTATATTTCATTATCTGGATTTTGAGAAAAGAAACGGACGTAAACATCCTGAGTGGGAAGCGAAGGTACGTAAAATGCTTGATGTATTCCTGCAGTTGCAAAATCCGGAAGGAAGTTTTCCCCGTAAATTTAAGGATGATCTTTCTATTGTAGATAAGAGTGGCGGAAGTACGCCATCGGCTACTCTGCCTTTAGTGATGGGGTATAAATATTTCAAGGATAAACGTTATCTGGAAAGTGCTAAACGGACCGCCGAATATCTGGAGAAAGAATTAATCTCTAAATCGGATTATTTTTCGTCTACCCTTGATGCAAACTGTGAGGATAAAGAGGCCTCTTTATATGCGGCTACAGCTACTTATTATTTAGCTTTGGTAAGTCAGGGCAAAGAACGTGAACACTATACGGGATTGACAAAAAAAGCAGCTTATTTTGCTTTGTCATGGTATTATTTGTGGGATGTACCTTTTGCGCCCGGACAGATGTTGGGAGATATTGGGCTCAAGACGCGCGGATGGGGTAATGTATCTGTGGAAAACAATCACATCGATGTGTTTATCTTTGAATTTGCTTCTATACTAAATTGGCTTTCCAAAGAGTATAGCGAACCTCGTTTCTCACAGTTTGCCGAAGTAATCAGTACTTCAATGCGTCAGTTACTCCCTTATGAAGGGCATCTGTGTGGAGTGGCTAAGTGCGGATATTATCCTGAGGTAGTGCAACATACCAATTGGGATTATGGCAAAAACGGGAAAGGATATTATAATGATATATTTGCTCCGGGTTGGACAGTAGCTTCTTTATGGGAACTGTTTTCACCGGGACGTGCAGAACAGTTTTTTCGGAAATAAAGAGTAATAAGTGAAACGATCAGAGGCCGGTAACGTTCTATTAGGAATATTACCGGTCTTCTGTATCTAAAAATAAAAATTCTTCTATAGGGAGATTTTTCTATAAACCATCTTGTTATTGTTTCAGTTTGGCGAACATTACAATATTATTGTCATTGTCATTTAACGTCTTGATCAAGTTCTGTACCTTTTTCTTTTTATCTGCGGTCAGTCCTTTTTTGTTTACTTCTTTCTCTAGTATCTCTTTCAATGCCATAGGCTCCATATTAGTGACATAATATCCATTGTTGAACGAAGGATAGATCGTCTGACTCGGAGTACTGATAAAATCGTTGTAAAGCCGCACATAATTGCCATGCAATGTTTTTTTGTCAACCATGTAATAAGCCGGTTTAGAGCCGGAGAATGTACTTTCGTCTATTTGTATTGGGAAAGAGACATCACCGATGAAATATTTAGGGATTTCATAATATGCATGCCAGGGGATTTTATCATTTGAAGGATACTTGACGGTGAAACGTCCTTCCAGTTTGTTGCTGGCGGCATTATAATGGTAGAGGGTATCTACACTTGGTTGTGGCATGATTTTCATTAACATCACATCGTAGGCAGCTGTGTTATTCCCCATTGACACTTCGTTGCTGAAGTCTTGTGGCATGGCAAGGCTTCCCGGTGCTACAAAGTTTTTACGTTTACCCTTTAAATCTTGTGTCCAGACTACTGCCGGCCATTTAGGGAATGGCAGGACTGTGACTGTGACTTCTGACTTAGCTGTGTTTATCCGGAATTTTCCTTTAGGAACTCTCAGGCACAGGGGGATAGGATCCAATGCATTACCTTTCAAGTCGAATACCAATATCTTGCTGCTTTGCCAGGGTAGGATATAGATGCGATTATTGGCTTCGTCCAGTTGTTCGGCATAAGTGTTTAGATATTCATTCGGGCCTTGTCCATAAGATCCGATATTGGTGATAAATTTACCTGTCCGGTCGAATAGTTTATAAGGAGTTTGTTTGTTATTGCTCACTAAAATATATTTTTCTCCGACGGTTGTTCGTATCCAGCCGCCAATAAGTGCTTCGTCCCGATTGTCTAATTTTACAATCTGTAATTCTTCTGTTAACTGGCTCAATGGGAAGTTTACAGTATCTTTTAGTGCCTTCAGATCGCAACTGATTAGCGGACCGTTAGGGGTATTTGTTAGTTTGGCAACAGTAGGCGATTTGATAAATGGATCGTTTTCACCGGTTGTAAAAGCAAAAGCAGGCAATAGACAACAGATTGCCAAACTGTGATAGATCATTCTTGTTTTCATAAGCATAAATAATTAGATGAATAATCAAACGCGTTTTGTAACAGCAAAATTAGATATTAAGGTAAGAGAAGGCAAAAAAACAGGCGGACAAGAATGATTGTATGAATATGGTTTAAATTGTTGTTTTATAAATGGTTATGTAAATATAACCTCTTCGGATAGGCGGACAAATACTATCCGAAGTTTTGAAGAATGGCATCCAGGCTGAGAGTTTCATCAGAAATATGCATCTTTTCTGTTTTAATTCGGTATTTGCGTTTGGTTATGGCCGCTTTGCTGACGCAATAGATATCCGATAGATCTTGTATGTTCACGTTAATCTTTACCAGGCAACAAAAGCAGATATCTTTTTCATTGAGTTGCGGATAATCTTCTTGCAGACGATCAACAAAATTATTAAATGCGTCATTTACCGCTTGCTTCACTTCACACCATTCTGCATCGCTTACAGTAATTTTCTTCCTATTCGGATTGTCATCTGTAGAGTTCTCGATGTGGAGAGAAGGAAGTTTCTGAAAGAAAGAAATATGACGGAACAAAGCTTCACGCATCTCGCTTTCTTTGTTGCGCATGATGATCTCTTTTTCGCGCAGTGCACTTAATTCGGCTTCTTTATGTAATAGTTCATTTTCATGTTGTAGCCGACGAGCTTCCTCTCCGGCCTGTTCTGCTTGTAGCTTTCGTTCCGATACTAGTCTTTTTTTCTTTTCCTGATGATAGAAAAAGAGTATTAGTAGAGCTATAAGTAATAAAATAACTGCTATTCCCATCATCCACAGCTCTTTTGCTTGTTGGGTAAGGCGTAGTTGATAGAGTTCGTTCTGGAGCTTTACTTCATTATATTTTCTGGTGGTTTCTTTTGCTTTGAGGTTTGATGTGAGGTCTTTATATAGTATATCTTCTGTTTTAGCCAGATAATATGCCTGTTCCGGTTGCTGGGTCGCATTTGTCAGCTGGTATAAACGTGAGGTAGCCTCAATGGCGATATAGGGTGAAGTAGAGGTAGCTGCCTGTTTATAATAATATCCGGCCGAGTCCAATTGATGCAGGGACTGGAATATTTGGCCTCGGATCAATTGGTAGTAAGGTATATCATAGCGATTGCGACGATACAGGCGGAGGTTTTGCACAGATTCCAGTGCCTTGTCGAAGTCTTGCTGTCCTAGATAATAGTTTACAATGTCTTCGGCTATGGTGTAAGTTAGATAATGATATTCTTTGGAAGGAGCAAACCATTCCAACATTTTGTAATACCCTTCTATGACTTCATCGGTCTTTCCCATTTTTCTTAATATTTCCAATTGGGTCCGATGATCATAAAATAAAGAAAGAGTGTCATTAGAAGGGTTATTCAGGGCCAACACCTTATTAGCCAATTTTAGTGCTTCTGGATACTTTTTTTGATTGAAATAGGTGAATTTTTGTATGTTATAGTAATATCTTTGTTGGGTGGGAGTCATATACTCTGTTTTGTCCTGAAGCTCCCGGGCAGAATGTAAAATAGAATCCGGCTGATCTTTATAAAAGAAACTATTGGCCTGTTCCAGTTGGGCTTGCAACCATTGGGCAGTATCTCCAACATGTAGGAAAAGTGGGATACAGACTTTTAATAGTGAATCTTTGGGCTTTTGGGTTTTCCACAATGTGGCTTTATACAATTGAAAGCAGTATTCTGCCCGTTGTTTGTCACTCAGGTGATTGGGGGACTGTATTTGTTGAAGATAAAATAGCATACTGTCTGTAGAAATACCTTCCATTTCTACAGACTTCTTGAGTAAAGTCTGAGTTGAATCTTTACATCCGGTCACACAAGATAGTAAAGCTAAACAGAGTATAATAAGAAAGCTCTTTTTCATAATGCTTTTATTCTTGACATTACCCGGCCCAATTTTCCCGATCTAAATTCCGATAACTGATTGCCTCTGCCAAATGGCTGGGTTGTATTTGTTCGCTTTCTTCTAAATCAGCTATTGTGCGGGATACTTTTAAGATACGATCATAGGCACGGGCTGAAAGATTCAGGCGTTCCATGGCATTCTTTAGCAGTAATAGCCCTTTCGTGTCAGGTTGTGCAAAAGAAGAAAGTTGCTTGCTGGTCATCTGGGCATTACAATAAGTTCCCGGATAGCCGGAAAATCTTTCTTCCTGTTTCTGGCGGGCTTTGATTACCCTTTGGCGAATGGCAGCGCTGGATTCTCCTTGTTGCCGGTCTGAAATCTTTTCAAATGGTACGGGAACTATTTCAATTTGGATATCTATTCGGTCCAGCAGGGGGCCGGATATTTTATTCAGGTATTTTTGTACTTGTCCCGGATTGCAGACACATGGTTTTGTCGGGTGATTGTAGTAGCCACAAGGGCACGGATTCATGGAGGCTACCAACATGAAGCTGGCCGGATAGTCAATAGTGTTTTTCACTCGTGAAATGGTTATACGCCGGTCTTCAAGGGGTTGACGCAATACTTCAAGCACGCTACGATTAAATTCCGGGAGTTCATCCAGGAAGAGTACCCCGTTATGTGCCAGGCTGATCTCTCCCGGTTGTGGGAAACTGCCTCCTCCTACCATCGCTACTTGTGAGATGGTGTGATGCGGGTCCCTGAAAGGCCGCTGAGATATCAGAGAGGAATTGCGTCCTAATTTACCAGCGACCGAATGTATTTTGGTTGTTTCAAGGCTTTCTCCTAAGGATAAGGGGGGAAGTATGGAAGGTAATCTTTTGGCCATCATTGATTTACCACTTCCGGGGGCTCCTACCATAATTAAATTGTGTCCTCCTGCCGCCGCTACCTCAAGTGCCCGTTTAACGTTCTCTTGGCCTTTTACATCTGCAAAATCGTATTCAAAATCACTCTGACACGCATAAAATTCTTCACGGGTATTGACTATGGTTGGTGTCAGTTCACGTTTACCATTGATGAACTCAATTACTTCCTGTATATTATTTACTCCATATACTGACAGATTATTGACTACCGCCGCTTCCCGTGCATTTTGTGAAGGTACGATTAATCCGTCAAATCCCTCTTCGCGTGCTTTGATGGCTATAGGTAAGGCTCCTTTGATGGGTTGGATAGTTCCGTCAAGACTTAATTCACCCATCATCATGTAACGTGATAGCTTCTGGCATGAGATTGTTTCGCCAGCTGCAAGCATGCCAATGGCTAGGGGGAGATCATAGGATGAACCCTCTTTGCGAATATCTGCCGGAGCCATATTAATGACTATATTGCTGGTTGGCATTTTGTAGCCGGTCACTTGTAAGGCAGACAGAATACGCTGATGGCTTTCTTTAACGGCTGAATCAGGAAGACCTACCATGTAGAACATGCATCCTCGTGAACTGTTGACTTCTATTGTAATGAGGGTTGCTTCAATGCCTTGTACAGCCGCTCCGAATACTTTTATTAGCACGTGTTTTCAATGATTTTAGGTTAGTAACTCGGTTTAGCGGATAGATTTTCCTGTTTTTTTCTCTTCCGTTTTTAGTAATTCTTTCAGCTTACCGGTAAGCGCTTCTCTCTGGATATCTCTTGCTAGAATTTTGCCGGTGGGAGAGAGCAGTATATTAGTAGGAAGCGTCAGTATGGCATATTGTTTGGCTGTTTCCGAACTAAGTCCTGTAAAATCACATACTTGATCCCAGCTCAAAGTATCCTTCTTAATGGCTGTTTCCCATGCTTCTCTATCTATGTCGAGTGATATTCCCAACATTGCGAAATTTTTGTTTTTCTTATATTCCTTATTCAGTCTTTTTAATTCTGCATTGGCTTCAGGTTGCGGATCACACCATGAAGCCCAGAAATTAAGCAGGAGATATCTATTTCTGAATCTCTCGGCAGAACGTGATAATTTCTCGCCTTTTTCATTGGGTAAACTAAAGTAAGGAGCAGATTTCCCGACAGTCACTTTTTCCAATTGATCGATGTAGTCGCTGATATTCTCGATATACGGGCGGTCGAGGAGTGTACCTGTCATAGCCTCAGTTATTTCTTTAATTTTGATATAGTCCGGTTGCGGAGTCTGTACAAAGTATTTATCCAGCAGATAAACACTTGCCAATGAAGAGTTGTGTTGGCGGATAAATGTTTCGGCCTTCTCCTGCATCATTTTGTCTGATGCACTGCCTAAGCCTCTTTGTTCTTTCATAAAAAGGCTCAAACTCGTATTGGGTTCATTGCCATTTATGTCCAGATAGCTGAGATCATCAATATTTCCTTTGATCGTAATTTGATTTCCTTTATCCAAAAAAACAGGATACTCTACATGACCGTTTATCAGGAGTACGGCTGTAGTCAGTGTGTCAATTACTGTAGAATCGATATTGAGGTTGTAGCTGAACTTGCCTTTCTCTGCATAAATCGTATCTATACGATCGTACAAAGCATCTGTCCCATACAGGTAGAGTGTGTCATTAGTCAATCCCTTGATCTCGCCTTCCAGACTGATCCTGGAACTGTTGTTTTTGCATGCAAGTAAGCAAAATATGGTAATAAATAGAAGCCCTATCTTTCTCATTCTTCATTCTTTTTTGCGAAAGTAAGGGTTTTGTGGATAAAAAAAAAGAATTGTCCGTCATTTGTGTGACGGACAACTCTCTTTTTTATGTTTTGCTCAATGAAGTCTCGCTTATTTTACGATGCTCATGAAATCTGCATTCGTATAATATTTAGCGAACTCAAGATCTGTAGCAGCTTTCTTAGCCAGAGCCGGGTTTTTAGCTACAGCACTCTTCAAGCTGCTTGTCAGCATAGAAGTGTTGTTAGTTCTTGCACCCAGAACAGCCATCAGGTAGTCTGTGTAAGCATCCGGAGTTGCGATACCGGCCAATGTGTTTTTAGCTTTGTTGTAGTCCTTAGCAAGGATCTGTGCCAAAGCAGCACTGTTTGTTTTAGTATCACCAAATGCGTTAACTGCTCTTTCGTATTGTCCCTGAGCTACGTACAGGTTACCCAGTGTTTCGTTCAGTTCTTTTGCACCGGCAGCCTTGCCTAAGTAAGATTCAGCAGCAGCTTTGTCACCTTTAGCAAGAGCGATCAGACCTAAGTTCATGTTTACTTCAGGTGCAGATTTGATGCTTTCTGCTTTCTTCACGTATGATTGAGCTTTGTCCAGATCACCTGCCTGATAAGCCAGTTTACCCAAGTTGTTGAATGCACGATAGTCATTCGGGAACTGCTGAGAAGCTTTAGTATAGATGTCAGCTTTCTTAGCCGGGTCGTTAGTCAGTGTAGCAGCGTACAGAATTTCCTCTACGTTCAACTGTTTCGGATCTGTTGCAGCCAGATTAGCGATTTCTTCGTCAGACTTACCGATGATTTCATAGTTCAAAGTCAAACGAGAACGACGCAACTGCGGCAAGATTTCGTCAGCCAAAGTTTTGTAAACAGAAGAGATGTTCTTAATTTCAGTTTCTCTTTGTTCAGGATCCTGATACATAGACAAAACGCGAAGGATCAATTCTTTATCCTGGATGTTTGATTTAGAAACCAGTTCTTGGAAACCTTCCCAGTCCTGTGCAGTATATTTAGCATCAACCGGAACTTCAATTTTAGCTTTCTTCAGGTCTTTGTTGATCAGTTTGGTTGTGTTACCTTCACGGTTTTCAGCCAACCCTGTATTCAACTTCACACCACCATCGGGAGAAGCGTAAGCAGAAATTTCGATATTGCTGATCTTCTTGTTTTCAGCATCGTTTACATTAGCAACTTCTTTGTTGAATTCCTTAGCAGTCTTCAATTCGCTTGAGCGGATGTTAGCCTGTTGGATAAGGAACATAATGTTAGCGTTGTGTGCTTCTTTGATGATACGTTGGAAAGCGTCGTCACCCAAAGCCGGATTAGCGCTGCTCAAAGTGTTGTTAATCAATTCAGAAGTAGAGATCACACCGTCTGCAATTTTTACAGCAGGGATAGCGATTGTTTTCTTTCCGACTTTTGCGTTGAACTCAAGGTAAAGTTCAGATTTTGCCATTTCAGGAACGTAGTCGAATGTAGTTTTCATCGTGTAATTACCACCCATCTTGTAAGAGATAGTCTGGTCGTTACCTTCTACCTTTTCACCTTGGAATACGGCAGGCTGTCCTTTAACTTGTCCACTCTCCCATTTCAGAACCGGAGTTACTTCAACAACTGCGTTCTTTTTGAAATACTTTTCAGGGAACTTTCCGTTGATAGTCACAGGAACTTTACCACCTACAGCTTCCAGTACCTGAGGAGTCGTAGTGAAGTAATCAGATGACAGTGCACCCATTTTGTTGCTACATGATGACAATGCAACAACCAATGCCATAAGTAAAGGCAAATACAACTTCTTGATCATTTTAGGTATAAATTAAATGTTTGTAATTGAAATTTTGTCTATTCAATATGCATCTGTGGATTGCCCATAAATGCCACGCAAAGATATTAATTCTTATACATTTAGGCAAATACACTCTTAATTTTATTATAATTTAATGAAAACTATCGTGTTTACGGGTTGTTTAGCACTATTTTCCTTCTTAAACAACACCAAATCAGCCTCTATTGTTTACCGAAACGGTTTTTTTCTTGTTGGTATTTGATGTTGCGTGGATGATGTTCTATGATTTCACTTCTCAACATATTGCGGTCGATGTGGGTGTAGATTTCGGTAGTCGAAATAGACTCATGCCCCAACATGCATTGGATAGCCCGCAGATTGGCGCCTCCTTCAAGTAAGTGTGTCGCAAAGGAGTGGCGGAATGTGTGCGGACTGATATTTTTGGTAATTCCCGCCATATCGGCCAGCTCTTTGATGAGATGAAAGATCATGATTCGTGATAAATGGGTACCTCGCCTGCTTAAAAACAGATAATCTTCATGATCTTTTTTTATATTGATCCGATTTCGATCCGGGAAATAAAGCTTTATTTCCCGGATCGCTTTGGGAGAGATAGGGACTAATCGTTGCTTGCTGCCCTTTCCTTCTACTTTAATGAAACCTTCGTCAAAGTACAAGTCTGATAGTTTTAGTCCGGTTAACTCGGAAACCCGTAATCCACAGCTGTAAAGCGTTTCCAGGATTGCCCGATTTCGTTGCCCTTCGTTCTTACTCAGGTCTATTGTCGAAATAATCCGGTCTATTTCTTCTACGGTCAGTACCTCCGGAAGTTTAAATCCGATCTTGGGACCTTCCAGCAATTCGCTGGGATCGGCTTCTATATAATCGGCTATAATCAAAAAGTGGAAAAAGGATTTAATACCTGAAATGATACGTGCCTGTGAACGGGCGTGGATACCAATATCATGTAATCCGGCAGCAAAGCGTTGAAGATCTGTCAGGCTGACTTCAAGTATCTCCACGCCTTCGGCTGATAGAAAACTTAGTAACTTCTCTAGGTCTGTCAAGTAAGCCTCCAGTGTGTTTTTGGATAAGGACTTTTCCAGTTTCAGATACTGTTGGTACTTTTTGATAATCAGCCCTTGCTCATCCTTCTTTTTTGTTTTTTCCTCTAATTTCATTTCTTTTTTCTACCTTTGCACCTTGAAATATTGTTCTCGAAGACAAAGGTATTAAAAATAGCAGGATTGTGTTATGAGGATACAAATTATTAATGGTCCCAATATTAATCTTTTGGGCAAGCGTGAACCTTCTATATATGGAAGCGTTACATTTGAAGAGTATTTGGCTGAACTTCGTAAAAAATATCCCGATGTGGAACTGGGATATTTCCAGTCGAATGTTGAAGGGGAAATCATAGATATTATTCAGCAAACCGGATTCGATGTGGATGGGATCATATTGAACGCAGGAGCTTATACACACACTTCCATTGCTTTGCAGGACGCTATCCGCTCCGTAACCTCTCCTGTAATTGAAGTTCATATATCCAATGTTCATGCCCGTGAGCAGTTCCGCCATGTATCTATGATTGCTTGTGCTTGTAAAGGTGTTATTTGTGGATTTGGATTGAACTCATATCGTCTGGCACTCGAAGCTTTATTAGATAAATAGGTATAAATATAAATAGGTAGATAGATTATGTTGCTGAAACAGACTAAAATCGTAGCTTCCATCTCAGACAGACGTTGCGATGTAGATTTTATAAAAGAGTTGTTTGATGCAGGGATGAATGTGGTTCGTATGAACACAGCCCACGCCAGTCGTGAAGGTTTTGAGGCGTTGATTGCCAATGTGCGTGCCGTATCCAATCGCATTGCCATCCTTATGGATACCAAGGGACCGGAAGTGCGTACCACTGCCAATGCGGACCCCATACTTTATCAGATCGGTGAGAAAGTTAAAATCGTAGGAGATCCCGATCGTGAGACTACCCGTGAATGCATTGCCGTTTCATATCCGAATTTTGTGCATGACCTGAATGTAGGGGGGACTATTTTGATAGATGATGGTGACCTTGAATTGCGAGTTATTGATAAAACAACCGAATACTTACTTTGTGAAGTCCAGAACGAGGCAACTTTGGGGAGCCGTAAGAGTGTAAACGTTCCGGGAGTTCGTATCAATCTCCCTTCTTTAACCGAGAAAGATCGTAATAACATCCTTTATGCCATAGAGAAAGATATCGATTTCATTGCTCATTCTTTTGTGCGTAACCGCCAGGATGTGCTTGATATCCGTGGAATACTGGACGCTCACAATAGTGATATCCGCATTATTGCCAAGATCGAAAATCAGGAAGGTGTCGATAACATTGATGAGATCCTGGAAGTTGCCGATGGAGTAATGGTAGCTCGTGGTGACTTGGGTATTGAAGTACCGCAGGAACGTATTCCGGGAATTCAGCGTATGTTGATACGCAAATGTATCCTTGCCAAAAAACCGGTAATCGTGGCAACACAAATGTTGCATACGATGATTAATAATCCACGTCCGACTCGTGCGGAAGTAACCGATATTGCCAATGCAATCTATTATCGTACAGACGCTTTGATGTTGAGTGGTGAGACTGCCTATGGCAAATATCCTGTAGAGGCCGTGAAAACGATGACTAAGATTGCTGCACAGGCTGAGAAGGACAAGTTGGAGGAGAATGACATTCGCATTCCTTTGGACGAAAACAGTAATGATGTCACAGCTTTCCTTGCTAAACAAGCTGTAAAAGCAACTACTAAGCTAAAGATACGTGCCATCATTACGGATAGCTATCAGGGGCGTACTGCACGCAATTTAGCAGCTTTCCGTGGTAAATATCCGGTACTTGCAATTTGTTATAAGGAGAAGACTATGCGTCACCTTGCACTTTCTTATGGTGTGGAAGCGATTTATATGCCTGAACTTGCCAACGGGCAGGAGTACTATTTTGCAGCTCTGCGCCGTTTGTTGAAAGAAGGACGTTTGCATCCAACTGATATGGTGGGTTATCTGAGTAGCGGTAAAGCCGGAACGCAGACTTCTTTCCTCGAAATCAATGTCGTGGAAGATGCTTTGAAGCATGCCGGTGATAGTGTGTTGCCTAATAGCAACCGTTATTTATAAGAGACGAGATGAAAGAGACCGATCTTTTAGACGAATATATCTTGCAGCATATCGATGAGGAAGGTGAATACCTGAAATCTCTTTATCGGGATACGCATGTTAAACTCCTGCGTCCTCGTATGGCTTCCGGTCATCTGCAGGGACGTATGTTGAAGATGTTTGTTCGTATGATACGGCCTCGCCAAATATTGGAAATAGGGACTTATAGTGGCTATTCCGCTCTTTGTCTGGCCGAGGGGCTTGAGGAGGGCGGAATGCTTCACACATTCGAGATTAATGATGAACAAGAAGACTTTACCCGTCCCTGGCTCGAAAACTCAGCTTATGCTGATAAAATTAAATTTTATATTGGGGATGCTCTCCGGTTAATACCTGCATTGGGCATTACGTTTGATCTTGCTTTTGTGGATGGTGACAAACGTAAGTATATTGAATATTATGAAATGACTCTTGCACATCTTTCTGTAGGAGGTTATATCATAGCTGATAACACTTTGTGGGATGGTCATGTGCTTGAAGAACCACATAGCAATGATCACCAGACGATCGGAATCAAGGCTTTCAATGAGTTGGTGGCACATGATGAACGGGTAGAAAAAGTAATTCTGCCTTTACGTGACGGGTTGACTATAATTCGTAAAAAGTAGAATGACTTTTCGTTGTTTGGGCTGTGATAAGTGATTGTAATAGTTGGCTGTCCATCTTCTTGTATTCGTTGATAATTGCTTTAAATCTTTTCTGTAGAGTCGGTTTATTTCAGACCGACATTTTATTTCAAAAGTGTATGTTTTCTTGTAACGTCTGCTTATGTGCTTTCCGTGAAGATCGTTTTTTGAATAATAATTCAATAATGAAAATTAAAAATAACATATTATTGGCCTATCAAACGATATATTTCTATAACTTTGTGTTCTATTGTAACAAGTACTAATTGCTTGTTTGATAAAATAATTACGTAGAAAAATTTATGGAAACAACGAGACAAAACAAGATATCACGTCTGTTACAGAAAGAACTCAGTGAGATTTTTCTGTTGCAGACTAAAGCTATGCCCGGTGTACTGGTATCAGTAAGCGCTGTACGTATCAGTCCCGACATGAGTATAGCTCGTGTATATCTTAGTATCTTCCCTTCTGAAAAGAGTGAAGAAATGGTAAAGAATATCAATAATAATATGAAGTCCATTCGTTTCGAACTCGGTACTCGTGTTCGTCATCAGTTACGTATCATTCCTGAATTGAAGTTTTTCGTGGATGATTCGTTGGACTACATTGAAAAGATAGATGCTTTGTTGAAGTGAACCTCCCCTTCTACATAGCCCGGCGATATCTTTTCTCAAAGAAAAAGCACAATGCCATCAATATCATTTCTGCTATTTCTGTGTGTGGAGTGGCATTGGCTACGATGGCGATGGTGTGTACACTTTCCGTATTCAACGGTTTTCAGGATACAGTGGCCGATCTGTTTACTGTATTTGATCCGGAACTGAAAGTGACGATTGCCGAAGGGAAAGTTTTTGATGCACAGGACCCTCGTATTCAAGCTATCCGGCAGATGCCGGAAGTAGATGTGCTGACTGAAACACTTGAAGAGAATGCGATGGTACAATATAAGGACCGCCAGACGATGGCCGTCATAAAGGGAGTACAAAACAATTTTGAGCAGTTGACTGCGATAGATAGTATCCTTTATGGTGCAGGTGAGTTTTTGCTGAATGATTCTATTGTTGATTACGGGGTGATGGGAATAGAGCTTGTCTCTACGTTGGGGACTGGAATCAGATTTGTTGATCCGTTGCAGATATATATTCCTAAAAGGAGCGGAAAGGTTAATATGGCGAATCCGGCTGCTTCCTTTAATATGGATTATTTGTATTCGCCCGGCGTTGTGTTTGTGGTCAATCAGCAGAAATATGACGGACAGTATATTCTTACTTCGTTGGATTTTGCCCGACGTTTGCTTGACTATACTACCGAAGTGTCTGCAATAGAACTAAAGTTAAAACCCGGCTCTGATCTTTCCTTCGTCAAAGCAAAGATTAAGAAAGAACTGGGAGATGATTTTGTTATTCGTAACCGCTACGAACAACAGGAAGATGTATTTCGTATCATGGAGATAGAGAAACTGGTTTCATATTTGTTTCTCACTTTTATCTTAGTGATTGCTTGTTTTAATGTGATAGGTTCGTTGTCGATGCTTATTCTGGATAAAAAGGAAGATGTGGATACGCTTCGCAAGCTTGGAGCTAACGATCGGTTGGTTTCGCGTATTTTCCTTTTTGAAGGATGTATGATTTCCTTTTATGGAGCCATAATCGGAATTGTACTCGGATTGCTGTTGTGCTGGGTTCAGATGACGTACGGGGTTATTTCATTGGGTGGAGGTAGTGCTGCAGGAAATTTTGTAGTTGATGCTTATCCGGTCAGTGTACATCTGTGGGATGTCATCGTGATATTTATTACCGTTTTTGCTGTCGGATTCTTGTCCGTCTGGTATCCGGTAAGGTATCTAAGTAAACGTTTACTAAAAATGTAGAGAACATTTTTATCGGCATAATTGTTCTATTAGTCGATTTCCATTTCTTATTTTTATAGAAATGTTTATTTTTGATTTATTAATGAAAATCATCATGTTTATATATAGTGTTAATAGTATCTCTGTGAAGAGAGAATTGTTATGTAAGTGTAATACCTCTCTATGAAAGAAAGTTTCGTTTTTCATAAAAAACTGATGATCGGCGCTGTTCTGTCCCAACGGGGAAGAGCAGCGCTACTTCATTTATAATGAAAGGAACAGTAAATAGAGTTTGATGTTTTTTCGTAGAAACTTTAGGGCATCGGAGATGTGGTGTTCCACTGTTCTTTCTGATATTTGTAGTCTTTCTGCAATTTCGCGATAAGAAAGTTCCTCATCCCTGCTTAAACGAAACACTTCCTGCTGCCGGGGAGGCAGCATTGAGATCAGTGCTGAGATATGTGTGCGCAGATTGGCTGCGTCCAATTCTTCTTCTATATCGTATGATTCTTCGACAGCTTCTATCACTGATAGTTGGTAGAAGGGTTCATTCAGATTCTTACGGGAACGGTTGAAAACAAGGTTACGCATCGTGATAAATAAGTATCCGGCAAAATTTTGTTCTTCATCCAAAGCTTCCCGATTCTCCCAAATTTTAATAAAAACTTCTTGAACGATTTCTTCCACATCGACCGCAGAGGTGATGTAAAGTCGCGTAAAATTGTAAACCTTAGCCCAATAAGAGCGATAGAGGAATGCAAAGGCGGCTTTATCATTGCAGGTCTTTAGTTTAATAATTGCTTCTTTTTCGTTCATTAAGCGTTACGTTTGAATTACAAATATAGCATACTCAATTTATAAAACAGAAAAAAAGCCGAAAACATATAGGGGGGAATTTTATAAATAGTGTATTTATGGATAGATTTATAAATATAGCTTGGATTTTTGGAAAGAAATATAAAGAATATGAAGATTTCTAATAAATATGATAGGCTTGTCCGCAAATTGATTGCAGGTGAGTCTTCTTCGGAAGAAATGGAAGAGCTGGCACATTGGAATGTTGTGGAGACGAAAATGAAAAAACAATTCGATGCGGCAAAAAATATAGTGGAAAATGGTGCTATTGAAAGAAGGATCTGGGATAAGATTGACTCCAGATGCCAGGCTCCTGTTGAGCGTAGTCAGAAACTTCAACTCAGATATTGGAGGGTTGCACTAGCTGCATGTATTACGGCTTTATTGATTATCGGAGGTGGTATTTTCTTTTTTGATAAAGGGCATACAGCTTCACAGCGTATAATTGAGTATACTGAAGTTGTTTCTTCAAATAGCCGGTTGTATGTACTTCCCGACAGTTCAAAAGTCTGGATGCAGGCTGGGAGCCGTCTTCGTTTTTCACAAGATTTTATGAGTAACCGGGAAGTATGGCTGGAGGGAGTGTCTACTTTTGAAGTAACTAAGCGTAAAGGCCATAATTTTAAAGTATATATCGATCAGGCATTTGTCGAAGTCAAAGGAACGGTCTTTCGTGTGCAGTCTACCTGTCAGGATGGTGCGGAGGTGACTCTTTTTAGTGGAAAGGTTGACTTCAATGTGAAGGCTTCACAGAGAAAAGTTGAAATGAAACCTTTGCAACAGATTGTTTTTCATCCCGAGAAAGATGAAGTGATATTAAAGAACATAGGTAATATCAGTTGGGATGAAGGGCGTTATAAATTTGTCGACATGCGCATGGATGATTTAATAGAAGCTATTCATGATATTTACCACATTCCGGTAGAACTCGATAGGAAAGTAGCTCGCAATGACTTGTTCACGGGTTATATGCGCTATGATGACCCTGCCTCTAAAGTCATCGAAAAGATTTGTATTAATATGAATTTGAAATTTAAAAAAGAAACACAGAAAATCATTATTTATAAATAATCGCTTTTATCAATCACTAATTAATCGTATAATCAAAAAATGAAAGACATGAGACTATGTTTTAGCGTCTGTAACAGGCGTTTTCTGACAGGCGTAATTATGTTTATGCTCCTGTATCCTATGTCCGTTTTTGCCGTGCAAGGACAGATAGTCGTGCAAGGAAAAGCAATGAGCATTAAACAGGCTATTCAAGTTATTGAGAAGAACAGTAAATATACGTTCTTCTACAAGGCGGCCGATTTGAGCAATGCAAAGATCCGTGACATCCATTGTGAAGGTTCCATAGAGGAAGTGCTGAATGTTTTGTTTAAAGATAGCGGTATCAGCTATGTTATCAAAGACAATGAGGTTATTCTGAAGAGTACCCCGGTAGTGGTTGCAACGCCACAACAGAGTAATAAGATCGTTGTGAAAGGCAATATCAGGGATACTTTGGGTGAATCGGTCATTGGAGCTACCATTATGGAGAAAAATAATGCTCAAAATGGTTCTATCAGTGATATAAATGGAGATTTCTCCTTGTCGGTAAGTCCGGGTGCTGTTATTGTTATCTCTTACATTGGTTATGTAACGCAAGAATTGAAAGCCATAGCGGGGGCCCCTCTGAAAGTAGTACTGAAGGATGATTCCCGTACTTTGGATGAAGTGGTGGTAGTTGGTTTCGGTTCACAAAAGAAAGCGAACCTGACGGGGGCCGTTTCATCTATTAAAATGGACGAAATTATTGGCGATCGTCCCATAATGACGGCTTCTGATGCATTGCAAGGTACAGTTCCGGGACTGCTGGTTTCTAATAGTGGAAATGCTCCGGGTAGCGGAAAGTCATTCCAGTTGCGTGGTGCCTATTCGGTGGGTATCAAGAATAGCGACGGATCTTATGGTGCCAATGTCGCTCCCCTTATCTTGATTGATAACGTAGAGGGGAGTCTCGATATGTTGAATCCGGAAGATATTGAGACCGTAACTGTATTGAAGGATGCCGCTTCGGCAGCTATTTATGGTGCACGTGCAGCCGGCGGTGTTGTCTTAGTGACTACCAAGCGTCCGAAAGAAGCTACGGCCTTTCGTCTGAATTATAATAATAATTTTGGTTTTGCTACTGCAACCAATCTGCCTAAACAGGCATCTTTGATGGATTATCTGCAGGCTTATCAGGACGGGGGATATTCTGATGCTTATTGGTCGTATGGTTCACCCAGCGTTTCAAAGTGGAAAGAATACCTCACACAATATAGGCAGGATCCTTCATCTATCAAAACTGTAGGTGACGGTATTTTCGCAGATACGGATGGAGCTTTGTATTATTTGAACGAGCATGACCCCTATAAGAATTTTATGGAGACCAGCTTCCAGATGAACCACAATCTTTCTGTATCCGGTGGTACGGATAAATTGCGTTATCGTATGTCGGCGGGATATGTATCGACGGACGGTGTGCTGATCACCGATAAAGACACCTATGAGCGCTTGAACATCAATTCCTATATTTCTGCTGATATAACCAAATGGTTTACCCAGGAGTTGACTATGAGTTATGCACGTACCAATCAGTCGCAACCTAATTCCGGTTTGGGAAGTATGTTTGGCAGTAATCAGGTTTCTTATCAGCCGGAAGGTAATATGCCTTCGGATGTTTGTTCTACAATTTCTCAGGATTTGCCTTTCAACACACCGCGCAACCAGGTATTGTTAGCAAATAAATGGAAAAAGTCGTATGATAATCCGCGTGTTTTCGTGAAATCTATTCTGAAACCGTTCAAAGGCTTTGAGGCGGTATTCGAGTATACATTTGACAAGAATATGTATGATTATAATTTCTATACCGGAAAAACTCAGTATACAGATATTCAGGGCGGTAATAACATCTGGAATGCAGCAAAAGATTATTTGCAGAAAGAGAAGCAATTTACCGACTACAATGCTTTCAATATTTACGGAACATACAAATTCGATCTCAACAAAGACCATCATTTCAGTGTAATGGCCGGTTTCAACCAGGAGTCCAAGTATACAGAAGGTGTAAATGTATTGTCTTATAATCAGGCTGTTGTTGAAGTACCGGCATTGGGTTCGGGTACAGGTGACCTGAAAGCGACAGACAGTTATAATGAATACTCTGTTCGAGGCGGATTTTTCCGGGTCAATTACAACTATATGGATAAGTATTTGCTTGAAGTGAACGGTCGTTACGATGGTTCATCCAAGTTCCCGAAAGATTCCCGTTTTGGTTTCTTCCCATCTGTATCTTTGGGTTGGAACGTAGCTCAGGAAAAGTTTATGGAAGTTACGCGCAATTATATTGATGGTCTGAAGATTCGTGCATCTTACGGTGTGATCGGTAACCAGAATGTAGTGAACTATGCATACTTCCCAACTATGAGCGTTAGCAATAAATACAACGGTTGGCTGTCTGGAGGTGATTATGTAACTGCTATCAACTCTTTACCGAATCTGGTAAGTGCAAGCTTTACTTGGGAAAAAGTGGCCACTACGGATATCGGACTCGACTTGAATATGTTCGGTAATCGCATGAATGTTGTGTTCGACTGGTATCAGCGTGATACAAAAGGAATGTTGGCTCCGGGTATGCAGCTTCCTGCTGTGGTAGGTGCAAGTTCTCCTTTCCAGAATACAGCCGATATGCGTACTCGTGGTTGGGAACTGGCAGTGAACTGGAGAGACCGTATCGGTAAGTTCAACTATCGTGTCGGATTCAATCTTTCTGATAGCTATTCTGAAATTACTAAGTACGACGACAATGCTGCTTCTAAGCTGCTGAGTAATTTTTATCCGGGACAGAGACTGGGAGAAATCTGGGGATATGAAGTGGACGGATTCTATACGGTAGATGATTTTGTAGATACTAATAGTTGGAAACTTAAAGATGGAGTGGCCTCTATTAAAGGTGTCAGTCCGCGTCCCGGTGACTTGAAGTTCAAAAATCTCCGTGATGATGACAAAAGTACAAATCAGATTGATAGCGGAGACGGTACATTAGATAATCCCGGCGACCAGAAAGTAATAGGCAATAGCCTGCCTAAATATCTGTATGGTATTACTCTCGGTGCTAATTATAAGGGTTTCGACTTGAATATTATGATGCAGGGAACCGGTCAGCGTGATGCATGGATTGCCAATAATCTGGTATTCCCGATGTATATTTATTCGGTAAACGATATCAAATATCAACCGCTGTTTGATGGTTTGACTGACTATTGGAGGCCGGTAGATGCAGCCAATGGAGATTACACTGCCGTAAATCCGAATGCCAAATATCCGCGTATGTATGGACAAAATCCTACAGTCGGTTCCAATTACGGACGTAAGACAGATAAATATTTATCTAATGCCGCTTACTTCCGCATCAAGAACGTTACTTTGTCGTATACCGTTCCTAAAACATGGATATCCCGAATCGGCTTAAATCAGTTAAAGGGTTTTGTCAGTGTAGAAAATCTGGCAACTTTCTCTTCATTACCTTCAGGTATCGATCCCGAAACTCTGAGCTGGAACTATCCGGCATTCCGTACCGTTTCGTTTGGTATCAACTTTACATTATAAACGCATAATCAAGAATTAAAAATGAAAAAGATATATCTATCATTGGCTATTTTAGCCGGAATCGGACTGGCCGGATGTAATGACAGCTTTCTGGAGCATGCGCCTGTCACCAGTCTGACAGAAAATAATGCTTTTAGATCTTATGATAACTTTAAGTCGTTTGCATGGCCTTGTTATGAGATATTCAAGGATAATAATATAGCCAATACCATTAACGGAACCGGACAAGGTTCCTGCTATGCAGGTGATATGAATGCCGGATATTTGGAAAGCCGTGCCAATGAGTCGGGCAATGACTATGCTTTCGGAAGAGTTCAGAGTGTAGCTTCGGGCAATGGTTGGGGCTTTTCCGGCACATTCCGTCGTGCCAATATTTTGCTTGCTAACATCGATAAGTCGGAAATGACCGATGCCGAAAAGGACCATTGGCGTGCAGTAGGGTATTTTTTCCATTCATACTGGTACATGGAGCTTATCAATCGTTTTGGGGCGGTGCCTTGGGTTAATACGGCCCTTAACGAAAACTCTCCTGAGGCTTACGGTCCCCGTGTTGACCGCGAAATTGTGGCCGATTCCGTATTGAACCGTTTGAAATGGGCTGAAGCGAATATTGGAGATTTTGAGAAGCAAGATGGTGCAAATACCATTAATCGCGATTGTATTCGTGCGGCTATCTCACGATTTGCGTTGCGTGAAGCCACTTGGCGCAAATATCACGGAATAGACGGAGCTCAGAAGTTCTTTGACGAATGTATTCGGGTGTCCCGTCTGTTGATGAATGATTACCCTACTCTTTATTACGGAACAGACGGTCAGCCCGCAGCCGGATATGGAGAGATGTGGACAACAGAAGATTTGGGCAAAGTGCCGGGTGTCATCTTGTATATGGAGTTTGTTCAAGACATCAAGATGGCCAATTTTAGTGCATTGGAACATATGGATAGCCACAATGTAGAGATGAATCAGCATACTGTTGACCTTTATCTGTGTAAAGATGGCAAGCCGATTGCTACTTCTGCAAATTATCATGGAGATAAAACTCCCTATGCTACTTTCCGTGACCGTGATCCGCGTTTATATCACGTAGTAATGCCACCTTATAAAGTGAAAGCAAAGGTGAAGACGAAAGAAGATCCCAGAACATGGGATTATACCGATGATCCGGCAGATCGTGAATATATCGATATTATGGGTCCTAACGAATCCTGTGATAATCCCGGTATTGGTATGAAACGCCTTCCCGGACAGAACTGGAGTGCTTCATTGGTACCTTCTTCACCAAACTTTATGGGGGGTATCGGAGCTACAGGTTTTGTGAGAAGCCGCTCGGGATATTATTTCTGGAAGAATTGGAGCAACTGGGAAACGAACCGTAACGGAGGTGTCACTCTGAACACATCGGATAAGCCTATCTTTAAGATCGAAGAGGTTTTATTGAATTATGCCGAAGCCATGTGTGAGACCGGACAGTTCACTCAGGCAGTGGCCGACGAATCTATTAATAAGTTGCGTAGACGCGCCGGTGTGGCCGATATGAAGGTTGCCGATATTGATGATAGTTTTGATCCGAACCGTGGACGCTATTATCCGAAAGGAAATGAACAAGGTGTTCTGGTAGATCCTGTTTTATGGGAAGTGCGCCGTGAACGTATTGTCGAGCTAATGGGTGAAGGCTTCGGATTCTACGATATCCGCCGTTGGAGAATGGCCCCCTGGTTCCTTAACCGCCAGTTTAAAGGAATGTGGATGACGAAAGATAAGTTCAGACATGGTGCCCAGTTCTTATTGAATGAAACGACCGGTGGACCGGACCCTGCCGACGGAGCCATGACAGAAGGATATATTTATTTACAACCGGACCCTATCAAAGCAGGTGAAGGCTGGCAGGAGAGATATTATCTTTATGAGGTTCCTACTCAGGAAATTATCTTGAATCCGGCACTTGCACCTAACAATCCGGGGTGGGAATAATTGAAACGGAATAGCAATGAACCTGTTTCACCACAGATAACACAGATTTTCACAGAACTTCTAATCTTGTTATCAATAAAATAAATTATTAATCTGTGAAAATCTGTGTAATCTGTGGTGAAGTTAAAACCAAATGAACTCGAAACAAACCCAAGAATGAATCAAAAAATTATTTATAGTAGTGCATTACTTGTCGGATTAGGCAGCCCGCAAGCATTTGCCCATAAAGAAAAGGCCCATACCCCTCAAAAACCGAATATCATCTTTATTATGTGTGATGATATGGGGTATGGAGATCTGGGGTGCTATGGACAGCCATACATCAGCACCCCTAATATTGACAACATGGCCCGTGAAGGCATGCGCTTTACGCAAGCCTATGCCGGAAGTCCGGTGAGTGCACCTTCGCGCGCATCGTTGATGACCGGACAACATACCGGACATTGCGAAGTGCGTGGTAATAAAGAGTATTGGACTCAGGCGTCTACAGTGATGTATGGCGATAATAAAGAATTTTCAGTTGTCGGACAACATCCCTATGATCCGGAACATGTCATTCTGCCCGAAATAATGAAAGATAACGGATATACAACCGGTATGTTTGGTAAATGGGCGGGGGGATACGAAGGCTCGGCGTCCACTCCGGATAAAAGAGGAATCGATGAATATTACGGATATATCTGTCAGTTTCAGGCACATCTCTATTATCCCAATTTTCTGAATCGTTATAGTCTGTCGTTGGGTGATACAGGTGTTGTACGTGTTGTGATGGAAGAGAATATCAAATATCCGATGTACGGTCCCGATTATCATAAACGTACTCAATACTCAGCTGATCTGATTCATCAGAAAGCGATGGAATGGATCGAGAAACAGGATGGAGAACAACCTTTCTTCGGAATCTTTACCTATACCTTGCCGCATGCGGAGTTAGTGCAACCGGAAGACTCTATTTTGAATCATTATAAGACACAGTTTGCTGATGACAAAGCTTTTGGTGGTCAAAAAGGATCCAGATATAACGCCATTACCCATGTGCATGCACAGTTTGCGGGTATGATCACCCGTTTGGACTATTATGTGGGCGAAGTTTTGAAGAAGTTGGAAGAGAAAGGATTTGATGAGAATACGATTGTCATCTTTACCAGTGATAATGGACCCCATGAGGAAGGCGGAGCCGATCCTACTTTCTTCGGGCGTGACGGAAAGTTACGTGGCTTGAAGCGCCAGTGTTACGAGGGAGGTATCCGTGTTCCGTTTATTGTCCGTTGGCCCGGTCAGGTTACTGCCGGAACAGTGAATGATCATCAATGTGCTTTCTACGATGTCATGCCTACTTTGTGTGATTTGACAGGCGTGAAGAACTTCACGAAAAAATATGTGAATAAGAAAAAGGAAGCGGATTATTTTGATGGTATCTCTTTTGCTCCGACCATACTGGGTAAAAAGAACCAGAAAAAACATGATTTTCTCTATTGGGAGTTTAATGAAACGAACCAGATCGGTGTACGTATGGGAGACTGGAAAATGGTTGTCAAGAAAGGTACTCCTTTCCTTTATAATCTGGCGACAGATATCCATGAAGATCATAATGTAGCTGCCGAAAATCCTGATATTGTGAAGAAAATGGTTGGGATTATCCATCAGCAACATACGGAAAATCCAAATTTCAAGGTAACATTACCTGCTACTATGTAAGAAGATTCTTAGTGATAGATCAAGCGCTGTCTTTTACCCTCTATTCAGAGGAAGGATAGCGCTTTTTATTTGATAGCTTAGAGCCCTGTTCGGTATCAAAATGTTTGCTGTTTTACTTTTCTGCTGGCATCTGCTTTGGCGAAATGTTGCGAAATAGAAGAGGAATCATCAGATATTTCTTTTCAGATCACTTGTTACCGGGAAATTATGTGAAAGGTATCGGAAGGAAGTTAACTTCCTGTCGGCAAATAACTAACTTCCTGCCGACAGAGAATTAATTTCCTGAGAGTAGGAAGTTAACTTCTTATGAATAAGAAGTCTGTATTCTGATGAAAGCATCGGTTTTCCTTCTCGAAACATCCCTTAATTTAGGGAAAAAGAACTGCTTTTTCTTCTAGAACAGAGTTTGGAGGACTCTTTTTAAAAGTGTTATTCCGAATGCTTATGAGGTTTCCAGGTTTCTTCCTAAGAGTAAATGCCCTTGGTATCTTGTCTTTATGGTAGCATTTCACTGTATTTCCCGACTCTCTGACTTCCTGGAAAAGGGTATTCCTGCGTTTTTTACTCTCTTCTTGTTTCCAGGGCACAAAGAATTGATTCTGAGGAATCTCAAAATACATTTTGACAGAATGCTAAAAGAAGATTTCCTGTGTAATGTTGGTTTTGATGTATAACCTCCATCCGGGACATCCAATTATCATATACTTTTGCTTGAAGATTATTGTGAACTTCCTTTGGCTATTATAATCCTTGTCGTTATTATATTAAAACAGTAAAGAGGGATGTGTCAAAACTCGTATTCACCATAGATTACACTGATTTACACAGATAAATATCATTGGCTATCAGTGTATTAAGAATATTTTTGTGTAAATCCGTGTAATCTGTGGTGAGTATATGAAACACCCTCTTTCATCATTTAATTAATGATTATTTGCTGTTTTCACTATATTTTTTTCGATAGATCCATATCAGGATTATTACTCCTACCAGCAATAACGCCATCGCTCCGTATGCAATACCTTCTGTAATATGCAGGCTTTGCGGATCAAAACGCATTTCGATGGTGTGTTTACCTGCCGGGACATTCATAGCACGTAAAATGTAGTCTGCACGGGCAATATCGGCGGGCTTGCCATCAATGGTTGCCGTCCACCCCGGATAATATATTTCGGAGAAAACCACTATACCGTCTTGGGGTGAGGAAGTCTCGTATACTAATTGGTTAGGTTCATAACTGGTCAAACGAATCGTAGACAGTGAGTCTTTGTACCCCTCGTTCACTCCTTTCAGTGCCTCTTTAAACTTAGAGTCTACTATAGCGGTTTGTTGCAGGTCGACTTGCCCGATGGCATCGATTTCTTCGTTTGCATTGTTCACGTATTGTATTTTATCTATGAACCATGCATTTCCGAAAGTATATGGGTTCTCAATGGGGACTGTTTGACCTTGCTGTCCGGCAGGGAATATAAAGTATTTCGTATTCAGCATATTCAATACAGGAAACTTAGCAGAGTTTACGCTATCCATTTGTCCACCGGCTGTAGCTACTTCCTGATAGGCTGCCTGCATTTCTTTAGCGATGTGATGGTCTATCATTTCCTGATAACGGCGAAGCTTTGCAGCATGATAACCGCCTACGCTCTTGTGCCAATAAGAGGTATTGTTTTCTTCAAATGTATTGCCCGCAAAGTTCAGTACACGATAATCCAGTGATGGGTCTTGCAGGATTAGTTCATCTGTCTGTGTTTTCCGGAATGTAGCAGTCTGCTCTGATTTCGGGATAAACTGTTCGTCGTACAGATAACGTTTATTTACGCTCCACATGTCTCCCAGACATAATAGAGCAATAGCGGCAACAGTCCAGGTTGCTTTCAGCTTTTTGGCGTTATAGGCCAGTAAAAGCAGGGTGCCGATGGTGACGATAAAGAAACTTCGCCAAGCATCAGAGGTGAAAAGGTGTACACGCATTTCCTCAAGATTGGCAATAATGGGCGATAGTTGGTCGGCAGGCAGGGCATTTTGCAGAGCTGCCATTTCGTTACCTGGAATATAGGTAGGAAAGAACAGACGGGGAGCAATGGCAAAGAGCAGTGCCAATCCCCCGGTTAATCCGAAACTGATATAGATGTATTTCAGTTTCTCTTTCAATAATTCCGGCTTGGTGAGTATTTCCTTCAGGGTAAGGATGGCGAGCAAAGGAATAGTAAACTCGGCAATTACCAAAATAGAGGATACAGCCCGGAACTTATTGTACATTGGGATATAATCGATGAAAAAGTCTGTCAGTCCCATGAAGTTTTTACCCCATGAAAGTAGGATAGAGAAGATGGTAGCTCCCAGTAGTGCCCATTTCATAGGACCTTTTACAATGAAACATCCCAAAATGAAAAGCATTAGTACGAATGCGCCTACATAGACCGGACCACTTGTCATCGGCTGATCGCCAAAATATTGAGTTAGCTGTGAGTAGAGGCTGCTATACATTGGATTAGCCTTTTCCATTGCTTTCTCACTTCGTGACAGCGGTACGGAAGCACCTCCTTTGACATTGGGGACCAGCAGGGAGAATGTTTCACCGATACCATAACTCCATTGAGTGATGTAATCGCGGTTGAGGCCGCTGCTAGTCTGTTTGGCGGCAGCTCCTTCATATTTCAGTTCACTTTTACCACGCATCGTTTCTTTACTATATTCGTAAGTGTGGTATAGGTTTGAGAGGTTGATGGATACTCCAATCAGTCCTGCAACAATCAGCACGCCGGTAGCTTTGAAGAATTGGGGGAGTTCTTTTTTTCGCCAGGCGTCTTCGAAGAATGCGCCTACCATGAAAAGAATAACAAACAAGAAATAATAAGTCATCTGCACATGGTTGGACAATATCTGCATAGCCATGAATAAAGCGGTGATAATACCTCCTAACAGATATTTCTTTCGGTAAGCAAGTACTATACCTGCTATCGTAGGTGGAATATAGGCTAAAGTAATAAATTTCCAGATATGTCCGGCAGCTATCAGAATGAAGAAATAGGACGAAAATCCCCAAATGATTCCTCCTAACCCTGCGAGCCATGCCGGTATGCCGAATGCCCTTAGCAGGATATAGAACCCGAGCATCATGATAAATGTGAGCCATACGTAGTTCGGAAGAAAAAGGTGATATACTTTCTGTACAAATGTCAGCGGCTCGGTAGAATCGTAACTCGGGGACATCTGGTAGGTAGGCATACCTCCGAAGAGTGCATTGGTCCAGCGGGTACGTTCACCTGTTCTCTCATAATATTCTTTGGCTTCTTGTCCGGCTCCGGCTCCGGCCACGGTGTCGTGCTGGAAGAGAATCCTGTCTTCGGTGATAGCAGGGAAGAAATAGATGAAAGAGATAACTATAAATGCCAGAATGGCAATCAGGTCGGGAAGAAATTTTTTCATTTACGATTAGACGATTTACAATTTACAATTGAAGTTTGACTTAGGATTAGACGATTTACTATCCTGAAGTGAGAAAAAGTAATTTCAGTCGTTATTCGTAAATCGTCCAATCGTAACTTTTTTAATATCTGTAATGATCCGCTTTGTAAGGACCGTCAACAGACACACCGATGTAGGCAGCCTGCTCCGGAGTCAACTTGGTCAGCTTCACACCAATTTTTTCAAGGTGTAGGCGGGCTACTTCTTCATCCAGATGTTTAGGCAAACGATATACATTGATATCGTATTTCATGTTGAACAACTCGATTTGGGCCAATGTCTGATTGGTGAATGAATTACTCATTACGAATGACGGGTGTCCTGTGGCACATCCCAGATTTACCAACCGACCGTCTGCCAACAGAATGATACTGTGACCGTCAGGGAAATAATAGCGGTCTACCTGTGGCTTGATATTGACACGTTTGATACCCGGATAATGTTTCAGTGCATCTACCTGGATTTCATTGTCAAAATGGCCGATGTTGCAAACAATGGCCTGATCTTTCATTTGTTCCATGTGATCGATACGGATGATATCGATATTACCGGTAGTAGTGACAAAGATGTTACCTTCTTTGCAGGCGTCTTCCATGGTTACTACTTCAAAACCTTCCATGGCAGCCTGCAGTGCACAGATAGGATCGACCTCTGTAACCAGCACCCGGGCTCCGTAGGAACGCATAGAGTGTGAACAGCCTTTACCTACATCTCCATAACCGCATACTACAACTACTTTACCGGCAATCATTACGTCTGTGGCACGTTTAATGCCGTCTGCCAATGATTCGCGGCAACCGTACAGGTTATCGAATTTAGATTTGGTAACCGAGTCGTTTACGTTGAAGGCAGGGAACAACAACTTGCCTTCTTCCTGCATCTGGTATAGGCGATGCACGCCGGTCGTTGTCTCTTCCGAAACTCCGCGCACTTCAGCCGCTACCCGGTGCCAGCGTTCTTTGTCTTCTGCCAGCACTTTTTTCAGTATAGCATTCAATTCTATTTCGTCTTCGGCATGTACTTCTTTGTCCAATACAGCAGCATTGTTTTCTGCTTCGTAACCTACATGGATCATCATAGTGGCATCCCCGCCATCGTCGACAATCACTGTCGGCCCTTTGCCCCCCTCAAAGTTCAGGGCCTGCAAGGTACACCACCAATAGTCTGCCAATGTTTCTCCTTTCCAGGCAAATACGGCAACACCTGAAGCTGCGATAGCTGCTGCAGCATGATCTTGAGTTGAATATATATTGCAAGAGCACCAACGCACTTCAGCTCCCAGGGCTACCAGTGTTTCGATCAGGACGGCAGTCTGGATAGTCATGTGCAGTGATCCCATGATACGGGCACCTTTCAATGGTTTGGATTCTCCATATTTTTCGCGAAGAGCCATAAGGCCGGGCATCTCTTTTTCTGCCAAGTCGATTTCCTTGCGACCGAAGTCGGCAAGCGTGATGTCTGCCACTTTGTAGGGCAGGGTAGAGAATAATTCTGTGGACATAAATGTAAATTGTTTAAAATATAAAGTGGTGCAAAGATAGAACATTCTGAGTAGTAGGGCAAAAGCTATCGACTTTTTTAATCAATAATAACTTCGATTTGTAGGATATTTTTTGGATATATGTATTATATTTGCAAGTAATGTGATGCTATATACAACAAAACAGATTTAAATAGACTCAAATCCATGGGACATTACGAGCATAAAACGAAAGAGGAACTACTGGAAATTGTATGTAAATTGGAAAAGAAGGTGGAAGGCCTCTCTTCCGAACTCGACTCTCTGAAAAAAGGGCGATTCCGTGAACGGTACAGTACTCGGATTTTAGATGCATTGCCTGATATGCTGACTGTTTTTGACCATAATGCGAACATTGTGGAGTTGGCTTCATCTCCTACAACAAATCATGTGGAAGGTACCACCTCCGATAGTATTATTAATTCAAATGTAAAAGATATTGTTCCCGAAGAAGCGTATGAAAGTGTTCGTCACAACATGGATAAAGTCATCCATACCGGCAAGAGTTCGACAGCTGAACATTCATTAATGCTGGACGGGGTACTCCATCATTATGAAAATCGTATTTTTCCGCTGGATGATCAGTATTTGTTATGTATGTGTCGCGATGTCTCGCAGGAGACTGAGATGGCTAAGATCAATGAGACCCAGCGAAGTGAGATTGTACGTCTCAATTCGTTGATGAATGACATTTTGAACAATATTCCCGTCTATTTATTTGTGAAGGATACCGGAAATGATTTTCGTTATCTTTATTGGAATAAAGCTTTTGCCGAGCATTCCGGAATCTCTGTCCAGAGGGCTGTCGGTAGTACGGATGCAGATATATTTCCGGACAAGAAAGACGCTGAACGTTTCCGGGAAGACGATTTGAAGGTGATGAAGTTGGGACGTATTGAATATCTGGAGAATTATACAACTATGAGCGGTGAGGTCCGTACGGTCACTACAATGAAAACAGTTGTCCCTTCGGGAGGTCAGCATCCTTATATTATCGGAGTATCGTGGGATGTGACCGAAATCAAGAAGACGGAAAAGGAGCTTATAGCTGCCCGGATCAAGGCAGAAGAGGCCGACCAGATGAAATCTTCGTTTTTGGCTAATATGAGCCACGAAATCCGTACTCCTCTGAATGCGATTGTAGGTTTCTCCAAACTGATTATTGAAGCGGACAATGAGTGTGAAAAGCGCCAGTATGCCGATATTGTGGAACACAACTCGACTGTCCTGTTGAACCTCTTTAATGATATTCTTGATCTTTCGGCACTTGAAGCCGGTTCCTTGGAGCTTTCTTATCACCCGGTGAGGCTGAAAGATATCTGTTTACAGTTATATGAATTACATGTGAAATCGGTTAAGCCGGAAGTTCGGCTTGTGCTGGACGAGGTAGATTCGCAACTTTGCATACAAGGAGACTGGGAACGTATTTCTCAGGTTTTGGTTAATCTGATTACCAATGCCATTAAATTTACTTCTGTCGGAGAAATTCATTTTGGATTTCAGAAGAAGGCGGATATGGTACAGTTTTACATATCTGATACGGGGAAAGGTATTCCGGCAGAAAGGGTGGCCACCATCTTTCAGCGTTTCGGAAAAATAGATGATTTTGTGCAAGGGACCGGATTGGGACTGACTATCTGCCGGATGCTTGTCGAAAAAATGGGCGGGCGTATCTGGGTACGTTCCAAACAAGGAAAAGGAACTGTTTTCTATTTTACTCTGCCTATGGCAAAATAGTGACAGTGATAAGTGATTAGCGTCTGACGCTAATCACTTATCACTGCATATCTGCTTTATATAATCTGGATACCTTGCTCCTCACAGAGCTTCAGTCCTAAATCCTTCAGTTTGAATTTTTGTATCTTACCGCTCCCGGTCATGGGAAATTCGTCAATAAAGAAAATGTATTTAGGAATTTTGTAGCGGGAGATTTTATTCCGGCAGAAGTCTTGTACGTCCGAAGCCTGCATGGTTACTCCTTCGTGCAAAATGATGAAAGCCCCTACTGCCTCTCCATATTTTTTAGATGGGATGCCCGATACCTGTACGTCCTTCACTCCGTCGAGCTTATAGAGGAATTCCTCTATCTCACGGGGATAGATATTCTCTCCACCACGGATGATCATATCTTTGATACGTCCTGTGATACGATAATTCCCATCTTCGTCCTTGATTCCCAAGTCTCCTGAGTGTAGGAAATTGTTTTTGTCTATCACTTCAGCCGTAGCTTGTGGATTCTTGTAATATCCTTTCATGGTGTTATATCCCCGGTTGCACATTTCCCCCTGTACGCCGACCGGGCATTCTTCACCAGTTTCAGGATCGAGCACTTTTACCTCCGTAAATTCAAAGTCACGCCCTACGGTGTTACAACGTACGTCAAACGGATCGTCAATGCGTGTAGCAGTCATTCCGGGGGCTGCTTCTGTCAGTCCGTATACACTGGTAACCTTCATATACATTTTTTCTTCCACTTGCTTCATCAATTCTACCGGGCAGAGTGAGCCGGCCATGATACCGGTGCGGAGGCTCGACATATCGAACATATCGAACATCGGATGGTTCAGTTCGGCAATAAACATAGTGGGTACTCCATAAAGTGCTGTACATCTCTCTTTATGGATAGAGGCTAATACGATCAGCGGGTCAAAACGTTCCACCATCACTTGAGTACAACCATGAGTCAGACAGTTCATGGTGGCCAGCACTACACCGAAGCAATGGAACAATGGAACACAACAGCAGAGTTTATCATTGCCCGTGAATTTCATGTGTTCTCCGGTCAGGAAACCATTATTGCTGATATTGTAATGTGTCAGCATAACCCCTTTGGGAAATCCGGTTGTTCCTGATGTATATTGCATGTTTACCACATCGTGGCAATCGACCTGCGACTTGAGTTCGTTGAGCTCGGTGTCTTCTATGTTATCGCCTAGCAACAGGATCTCCTGTGTGTTGTACATTCCGCGATGTTTCTCCTGTCCTACGTAGATTACGTTCTTCATATAAGGAAAACGCTCGCTTTTCAGATGTCCTCGTTCGCAGGTTTTCAGCTCCGGAAGCATGGTGTAGGTCATCTGTACAAAGTCGCTGTCTTTTTCGCCGTTGACAATGCAGAGCGTATGCATATCCGAGTTCTCGCACAAGTATTCCAGTTCGGCCTGTTTATAGTTGGTGTTTACCGTTACGTAGACTGCACCTATCTTCGCGCAGGCATATAATAAGGTAAGCCAGTCCGGTACGTTTGCTGCCCAGATTCCGACGTGGGTACCTCTTTCCACTCCGATGGCAATCAATCCTTTCGCCATATCGTCTACCCGCTTGTTGAATTGCTTCCAGGTGAAGCGCAAATTGCGGTCGGAGTATACAATATATTCTTTGTCCGGTGTTGTTTCGGCCCAATGTTCAAGCCATTGTCCGAGTGTTCTTTCGTATAGTTGCATGTTTTTAGTAATGTGTAGAGCGATCATTGCTGATCATTAAATGGGTGTATAGATTACTGCCAGGATTTTGGCGGCTTGTCCTTCATAAGCATGAACGTGATGGGGGACGATGGAATCATAATAGATACTGTCACCTTCTTCGAGCAGGTAAGTGCTTTTTCCGTAACTGATTTCCATGACACCTTCCATGACCATGATGAATTCTTCTCCTTCGTGAGAAGAAAGTACAAAATCACTGTCTTGTGTAGGGGCTACATCGATGATGAACGGCTCCATATGGCGGTCGGCTTTTGACTTGGACAGTGAATGATACTGCATGTGTTTGCGCGAATGGATGGCGTTGTTTGAGAAGCTGATCGTGTCTGTAGCTTCCAGCTTGCGTGAGACTACCGGACCTGTTTCGTCCTGGTCGTCGAGGAAAGTGCCCAGACGTACACCCAATACGCGGGCTATTTTGATAAGTGGAGCCAATGAAGGCAAGTCAATATTGTTTTCGATACGTTCTATTTGTTCAATGGCCAATCCTGAGCGTTCGGCAAGTTCTTCTATTGAGATTCCTTTGTTCTCACGGAGTGATTTAATTTTTTCTCCTACGATTTTGCTTGTATCCATAATGTTGAATGTATTTTCCCGGTAAAAGGTTATAATTTAATTCGTTTTGCTGCAAAATTAATGAAATTTTATATCCAAGCAAGGGAGAAAGATAAAAAATAAAAGCCGTTTCCTCTCTATGGAGGAAACGGCTTTTAAATTTTGTTCGCAGTAAGTGATTACTTACGCAAGCCGAGCTCTTTGATGATATCACGATATCTGGTGATATCTTTTGCTTTCAGGTAGTCGAGCAAAGCACGACGTTTACCTACCAACATAGTCAAAGCTCTTTCTGTACTATAATCTTTTCTGTTGAGCTTCATGTGCTCAGTCAGGTGAGTAATACGGTATGAAAACAAAGCTATCTGGGCCTCAGCTGAGCCAGTATCAGTGTTAGACTTTCCGTACTTACTGAAGATTTCTTGCTTTTTAGCAGCGTCTAAATACATAATTAATAAAATTATTGATCTATAAAATGTTTCTTTGAGCGTGCAAAGATAGGCATTATCTTTTATCCCACAATGAATTGCAGGAAATATTTTCTATAGTATCCCTTTTTTCTAATCCAATTTTTGTACCTTTGTCGCCAAATAATAGGTATTATATGCAAAATATTCGAAACATTGCAATTATTGCCCATGTTGACCATGGGAAAACGACTCTCGTCGATAAAATGCTTTTAGCCGGAAACTTGTTTCGCGGCAACCAAACGAGCGGAGAATTAATTCTGGATAACAACGACTTGGAACGTGAACGAGGGATAACGATCCTCTCTAAAAACGTTTCTATCAATTACAACGGAACTAAGATTAATATTATTGATACTCCGGGACACAGCGACTTCGGTGGCGAAGTAGAGCGTGTGCTCAACATGGCCGACGGATGCATTCTGTTGGTTGATGCTTTTGAAGGCCCGATGCCGCAAACGCGCTTTGTGCTGCAGAAAGCTTTGGAAATCGGATTGAAACCGATTGTTGTTATTAATAAGGTAGACAAACCGAACTGTCGTCCGGACGAAGTACACGAGATGGTCTTCGACCTGATGTTCAGCCTGGATGCTACCGAAGAGCAACTTGATTTTCCGACAATCTATGGTTCGGCCAAGAATAACTGGATGAGTACGGACTGGAAAGAACAGACGGACAGTATTGTGCCTTTGCTGGATTGTATTGTAGAGAACATTCCTGCTCCGGAGCAATTGGAGGGTACTCCTCAGATGCTGATCACTTCACTTGACTATTCTTCATATACAGGCCGTATTGCTGTAGGGCGTGTTCATCGTGGTACACTGAAAGAAGGCATGAACGTGTCTTTGGCTAAGCGTGACGGCAGCATTGTGAAATCTAAGATTAAAGAGGTTCATGTATTCGAAGGTCTGGGTCGTGTGAAGACGACTGAGGTCTCTTCGGGAGATATTTGCGCTTTGGTAGGTATTGACGGATTCGAGATCGGAGATACGATCTGTGATTATGAAAATCCGGAAGCATTGCCACCTATTGCTATCGATGAACCGACTATGAGTATGCTGTTTGCCATCAACGACTCTCCGTTCTATGGTAAAGATGGTAAATTTGTAACTTCACGTCATATCCATGATCGCCTGACCAAGGAATTGGATAAGAATCTGGCTTTGCGCGTACGTAAGAGCGAAGAAGACGGTAAATGGGTTGTATCAGGCCGTGGTGTGCTTCACCTTTCTGTCTTGATCGAAACCATGCGTCGCGAAGGTTACGAGTTACAGGTCGGACAGCCGCAAGTAATCTATAAAGAAATAGATGGAGTAAAATGTGAACCGATTGAGGAGCTTACGATTAACGTACCTGAAGAATATTCAAGTAAGATCATCGATATGGTAACCCGCCGTAAAGGTGAGATGACTATGATGGAGAATACCGGTGAACGCATCAACCTTGAGTTTGATATGCCTTCGCGTGGTATCATCGGTCTTCGTACGAATGTTCTGACAGCTTCGGCAGGTGAGGCTATCATGGCACACCGCTTTAAGGAATATCAGCCGTTCAAAGGAGACATAGAACGTCGTACCAATGGTTCGATTATCGCTATGGAGAGTGGTACTGCATTTGCTTATGCTATCGACAAATTGCAGGATCGTGGTAAATTCTTTATTTTCCCTCAGGAAGAGGTGTATGCAGGTCAGGTAGTGGGTGAGCATGCTCACGAAAAAGATTTGGTTGTAAATGTGACTAAGTCGAAGAAGTTGACTAATATGCGTGCTTCCGGTTCTGACGAGAAAGCCCGTTTGATTCCTCCTGTACAGTTCTCTCTTGAAGAGGCCTTGGAATACATTAAGGAAGACGAATATGTAGAAGTTACTCCGAAAGCAATGCGTATGCGTAAGGTTATTCTGGATGAAACTGAACGTAAACGCGCCAATAAGAGCTAATATTTGCGGATATATCTATCTAACGAAAGGCTGTGTAATTTTGCACAGCCTTTTCTGTTTATATATGCTTTTTTTTCCTATATAATAATATAAAAAAGGACATCCTCACGGATGCCCTTTTCCCAATTTTCCTTTTTCAAATTTGTGTAGCTGCTATAAATCTCTTACCACAACAACTTTATTATATACTAAAAATCAATACTTTTTATATTTTAGTTCCTATTGGAAAACTATTATTCGATAGCAGGTTCGCTTGTTTTGCTTGGCCAGTATGGATTCTGGTAAAGCACAGAATTGTTGACTGAACGGTCCGGAGACAAAAGCTCCATTTGCCGTATCGGCACCGGATACAAGTAGTATGCCTTAGCGAATGTATAACCGTCAAATACAGCGTTGTTTGCTTTGACGATTGAGTACGGACGTACATATTTACCCAATTCTTTGGCTGACATATTGGCCGTTGAGCTACCGTCTGATACAATTTTGTATTTGGGCTCGCCTTTGTCATTCTTCATTGCCACATAGTCATCATAAGCTTCATCCCAGAAGTTGAATCCTTCCGGAATATATTTGGTTGTGAGCAACTGATCCATAGCTCTCCAACGCATCAGGTCGTCCCAACGCATACCCTCGCCGATGAATTCGCAACGACGTTCGCGACGGATATTGAATAAAGTTGCGTCTACCAATGTAGAACCGGAGTATTTTGCCCAGTCTACTTCCTTGCTCATATCCGTATTGCGGATGGTCTTTTCGTAGTCTGTGTCCACTCCGCCACGTTTGCGGATAGCGGTCCAGTATTGGGCTGCTTTTCCGTCGACCTTACCGTTTCTCAGGTAATATGCCTCCAGATAGTTAAGGTAAGCTTCCACACCACGATAGATGATGCATCCTGTGGTCGACTGGTCGGAACCGGAGATGATCTGGTCTTTCTTATAAGTCAGGCACTTGCGGATGCGATATCCCGTCAAGTCTCTGACTTCCTGCAATTCAAAGAGAGCAGGTTCGCCGAACTCGGGCATAGTGCCGTCACCATCGGCTCTCGGAGCCTGTTTGTCTTTCTCACCGAATAAGAAAAGTTGCAGGCGCTGGTCACGTCCTTCCTTTTCTTCCTGAATTCTGCTGTCACCTTTAAATCCGCTGTTGCTGGCATACCAGGGCAATCCGTTCTCCATCAGGAAAGTCTGTACATAGCTTCTCAACATTCCATTGTTTCCACCTGAATAAATATAGTTGGGAGCACCGTGGCTGATGTTGATACTTCCCGAACGAAGATAATCTTTCCAGAAAAGAACTTCGGAATAACCACTCATGTCTTCGGCAGAGAACATTTCAAAGTAAGGATTCCAACCGGAATATTCGCTGTCGCTGAGCGGATTGAATACTCCTGTGTTTTCAGTCAGTGTGATAGCGTCCGCTACTTGTGAGGCTGCATCCATACACTGGTCGAGGAAGAAGTTGATTTCGGCTGTTACATCAAGTGAGAAATTCGGATGTACGCTCTTTCCCGGCCATGTTTCGTCACCCGGCACGCGGCCTGTTCCCTGATGATATTTCTCAAATGTAGCTTCGTATAATGCCACACGTGATTTGATCAGCAATGCACATTGCTTGTTCAGGCGATTGTTGTTCATGAAGCCTTGGTTTTTCATTAACCCGATGGCTTTGTCGAGATCTTCGAGAATGAAGCGGGCCACTTTATTGCGTGGCTGACGTACACTCTTTTCAATCAGTATCGCTTCATCATCCGGAAGTACCTCAGTGATGATAGGATAATCTCCGTATTTACGTAGCTGGTTGTAATATATCAAGGCACGCATGAAATACATTTCACCGATGTAGTGTTTGAGATCATCTTCTGCCCCCGAAATTTTTCCGGCTTCATATTTAGGCAGCACCTGTTCGAAAAAGTAGTTGCAATAACGGGCCAGTGACAATCCGTTGGACCAGTTGTCATTGTTTGAAGGTACTTTCCAGATTCCTTTTTCATAGTAGGTAGAGTTATAACCACCCACTACCATGTTGTCTGTACCGCCATCATTGTTTACCGTACCGGCATTCCATCCGCTATGTGTTGAGAACATAGAGTTGTATTTTGAAATGGTATATGCTGCCAGGTGGTCTGCAGTCTGGAAATACTCTTGCGGAGTGACCTGATCCAGCGGCTCTCTGTCCAGAAAGTCGTTGCACGAAGTCAGAGCTATGGATGCTCCCGCTACGAGGCAAGCCTGCGCCACGATATATTTCATTTTAATTTTCATAATCTTGGTGTTTTTTAGAAGTTAACATTTAAACCGACTGAAATGACTCTCTGCAACGGATACAGTTTACCGTTGTTCGCATCATATGTACTTCCGATTGCTTCCGGGTCGAAGATGCCTGTGATATCAGAGAAAGTAAGCAGGTTGTCTCCGGATACATAGACACGTACAGACGACATACCTGCTTTTTCTGTCCATGTTTTAGGCAAAGTATAGCCTATCTGGATATTTTTCAGACGGCAATAAGCTGCATTCTGCAAATAACGGCTCTGTACATTCGTATTCTTACCGCCGTTTCTTGCTACACGTGGGTAGTAAGCATTGGTGTTTGCTCCCAGAGGGTCACCTTCCGGACGCCAGAAATCCCAATGTTCCTTGAAGCCGGCAGCCTGCCATTGTCCAAGACCGGTTGATCCCCAGAAGTACGGGCCCTGCAGCCAATAGTCACGTTTACCGATGCCCTGGAAGAATGCGCGGAAGTCGATTCCTTTCCAGCTTGCATCGATAGTCAGACCGTAGTTAAAGCGCGGTGTACTGTTACCCAAGATAACGCGGTCACCTGTATCTCCCAGCTTATTGCTTCCTGTGCTGATCTTGCCATCACCGTCGAGGTCGGCATACATGATGTCGCCTGCTCCCCATTTACTACCCAAGGCCGATTGGTCTACTTTTGCCAGATGGGCGTCCATTTCTTCCTGGCTTTGTGCGATACCGATTGTCTTGTATCCCCAGATATTATTGAGTTTCTGGCCTTTGTAATAAGTACCGATGTTGTAGTCTTCATTCGGATATTTCAGGATTTTCTGCTGAGAATCAGACAGAACGAATTTCACGCCATAAGAGAAATCCCGGATACGGTCTCTCCAACCCAGTTCAAGTTCAAAACCGTAGGACTTCATATCCGCATTATTGATCTTTGGCACTCCTGTACCCAGAGATGCTGCCAATTCGGGAGCCGGACCGATCATATCGTAAGTATAACGAACGAAGTAGTCGAACGAACCGGTCAAGCGGTTGTTAAACAATCCCCAGTCCAAACCGACATCCCATGTTTCGATGGTTTCCCATGTTTTCTTCATGCTGACAATGCCCGGATTGTTGGCATAGTTGGGTAATGCTCCGTTCAGCAACCAACCATAGTTGGAGCCTGTCGGCATAGTCTGATAGAAAGGATACCATGCGTCTTTGGTATCTGTATTACCTAATTGTCCCCAAGAAGCGCGGAGCTTCAATGTACCGATGCTGCATTTTTCGGCGATTCTTTCAAAGAATGGTTCTTGTGCAACGTTCCATCCGGCAGAGAATGAAGGGAAGAATCCCCAGCGTTTGTCACCTATAAAACGTGACGAACCGTCATAACGTCCGTTAGCTTCCACCATGTATCGGTCTTTATAATTGTAGTTGATACGTCCGAAGAAACCGGCTACGGCATTGTGGGCATATCCTCCCCATGCTTTCGGGTCTTCGGTGGCTGTGTTGATGGTAGGCACCGAACTTGAAATCAGTGTGCTCTTTTGAGCCTGGACATAACGGGTTTTATAAAGCTCACTGTTGAAACCGGCCATAACTTTGAAGTAGTGTCCACTGTCAAACTGTTTAAAGTAGTCCGAGTAGATGTTGGTCGTGTAGTAGTTTTCTTTATATGAATACTCGTTTACCTGAGAGAGGCCGAGTGCGCCGCCGTTCCATGAAATCAGGTACGGTTCGTTATCTGCGTTGTATGCATATACCGGCAATACATCCCAATGTTCGTTCGTGTTCGTTGTGCGTAAACTACCTTCCACATTGATTCTCCAGTTTTTGATGGGTTCGAAAATGAACTGTAGCTGTTGCGTGTTCAGGTCTTTCTGATTGATCTGTTTTCCACCGTTTTCCAACTGTTCGATTTCCATGCCGTCTACCGGATGTCCGTTCGGGTCGTAAGCCGGGTTGGTCGGCCAGCGACGGGCGATGTTATGGAAGAAGAGACCTGTCAGATAGGACGGACGGTCAAAGTCTTCGCGTGTCCATTTGGTTGAGTAAGTGACAGTGAACCAGTCAGCAATCTGGCTTGTGATTTTACCGTTCATCGTATAGCGTTGGAAATTATCGCTACCATGGCGAAGCAGACCGTTCTGATCGAGGAAGCTTCCGCTGATGGTATACTGCGTTTTCTCCGAACCTCCACTGATGCTCAGGCTGTGCTCTTGTGACGGAACCCAGTCATTATAGAATTCTTTGAACCAGTCGGTGTTGGCATTAGCACCGCCATAAGCCTGCCATTTACGGGTTTGTTCGTTCATGGTCATTGTTTCTTTCAGGGTTCCGGCTTGGTAGGCAAGAATACGGTCGAGCGCTTCTTGGCTGAATGGGCCTGAGTCACCGGCATTTTCGGCTGCACGGTTAAAGTAGAGTGCGAATTGATAAGAGTCCATCATTTCCGGAACACAAAGCGCATCGGAGAAACGTACGTTACCGTTATAGCTGACTTTTGCTTTGCCGCTCTTACCACTCTTGGTTGTAACGAGGATTACACCGAATGCGGCACGGGCACCATAGATAGAAGCAGAGGCTGCATCCTTCAGTACGGATACATTTTCGATGTCGTTCGGGTTAACCGAGTTCAGGTCACCTTCGATGCCATCGATCAAAATAAGGGGAGAAGATCCGGAGCCGTCGCCAATGGTACCGGCACCACGGATATTGATACTCATTGAGCTATCCAGTGCACCGCCGGAGTTACCCACCGAGAGGTTCAGACCCGGTACTACACCCTGCAATGCCTGTGATACATTTTGTACCGGACGGGCTTCGAGTACTTCGGAGTTTACCATACCGACAGCACCGGTTACGTTCACCTTCTTTTGTGAACCATAACCCACGATAACAACCTCATCCAGTACCTCGGCGTCTTCTTTCATCGTAATGTGGAGAGCTGTACCTTCTGCTTTGACTGTAACGGTTTTATAGCCAATGTAGGAGATCTCGAGTGTAGCGCCTTTGGGTGCATCGATAGAGAATTTTCCCTCCAGGTCAGTGATGGTACCCATAGTGGCATTGTCTTTCACTTTGACGGATACGCCGATCATGGCTTCTCCGTTCTGGTCCAGTACCGTACCTGTTGTTTTCACTTTCTGCTGCTGTACGGAGGCGATTTCGTGTTTTTCGTAAGTATCGGCTGCCGCTTGCTGAGGTGTAGCACACCATAGCATGATAGAAGCAGCGATTGCCATTTTCAGGCGATTTGTTTCTCGAAACCGGATTAGGTTCGGAAACAGGTTAGTTTTTTCTGTCATACACTAAATTGTTCGGTTAAACATTAATTTGATAGTTTGTTTTAGGATTCCGGATTTTATTTTGTTTCCGGAATAAGGTTTGTAAAGGATTCGTTTTTTCTACTTCATAAGCATAATTATTAGAGGTTACTGTATGTATGTCATTCTTTTTTTGCTCCTTTCTGAACCATGCTGATTTGTTTATTAAATTTGTTTGTCCAAAGGTGATTAAGTTCTCACGGAACTTGGAAAAAAGTGATGAATCGGCTTTTATATAACTTCGAACCGTCTGATTCGTCCTTTTTCTTTATTATTTCACCTGTACGGGTAGTCGTATTGGTCCGGGAAGCTGATTATGTTAAATGATACAGGAACTACTAAGTCCCGCTGATTAACCTTTTGCAAATAGAGAGAAGCTTATTTTTCTACCACCTTCCTCTGAGGCGGCACGTTTTATTCATTATCTGCTGCTTTTTAATAAAATAGTGGTGCGAAGAGCAGTGATAAAGAAAATTATTATTATAAATTCTTGCATATTATTAAAAGTTATCGCATCTTTGCCGAGAGATATTGTGATTTTATAAACACAAGTTAGCCTAAGTTAACAAAAAAGTATTAATACAAGAACAGGCCAAAGGTTAAGACACATTTGCAGAAACACTTGAACGACGATAAGTTCCGTGAGAACTATACCCCACTTTTATTCCACTCATAATACATAGGTGAGCATTATTTAATATTAATAATGAGTACCTCTTTCCTGAGAAGAATTTTTTGTCTTTTTGTTTTGAGGCTTTACATTAAGGTTTTGTCTTTTCGTTCCGGTTTTCTATCCGATTCTGTTTAATAGTGTTTATATTTAGGAATGTTGGAGTTGAGAAATACCAAAATGTTAAATAGGATACTTTTTGGATTTTACAATAAAGATAGTAGAATGTTAGTAGTAAGATCCGGATGGCAGTAACATTAGGTTTGGATATCTCTGTATGATGAATATACTTCTCCGGATGGAGTGGACTCTGTGTAATAAAGCAAAAATATCCCCGGAAAAAATACTTTTCTTCCGGGGATATTTTTATTTGATAGAATTATAATAAAGTATTATTTGATGACCAGTCGGTCTGCATCTAAAGCCAATTTATAAACTTTTCCTTTACTTGTTTTGAAAGAGAGAGTTTTATCTCCGTATCTCACCGTACAAGGTTCGCCTGCTTTTGAGAAGATGGTTGCTTCTGCAAGCTGTCCGTTTTTCCATGACAAGTCTACCTCAAAGTTCCCTTTGGCGCAGATTCCACTGATGCTTCCGTCTTTCCAGGCATCCGGAAGTGCGGGCAATAGTTGGATGAAGCCCATGTGACTTTGCAGCAGCATCTCTGTGATACCGGCGGTACCTCCAAAGTTTCCGTCGATCTGGAAAGGCGGGTGAGTATCCCACAGATTGTCCAGTGTACCGTTTTTCAGCAGATTACCGAAAAGTTTGTAGGCGTGGTTACCGTCTTGCAGACGTGCCCATTGGTTAAGTTTCCATCCCATACTCCATCCGGTTGCTCCGTCGCCGCGATGCTCAAGTACCACTCTGGCAGCTTTGGCAAGGTCGGGTGTGGTGATGGGTGAGAGCGTATGTCCCGGGTGCAGTCCGAAGAGGTGGTTGACGTGGCGGTGCTCGTCTTTCGGGTCATCGATGTCTTTCGACCATTCCATCAGCTGACCGTAGCGGCCCACTTTGTAGGGAGCCAGATGTGTCAGCACTTCTTGCCATTGTTTACGTTCCTTGCCGTCCACTCCGAGCACTTTGCTTGCTTCGATGGCATCCTGCAGAATTTCGCGGATTACGGCGTGAACGAAAGTGGTTCCTTCGTCAATCGGTCCGTGTTCGGGTGAGGTAGACGGAGCTGCGGTGTAAGTTCCATCCGGTTTGCGCCATAAAAAGTCTGTGGCAAACTGGGCGCTGCTTTTGATCAGGTCGTATCCGGTCTCTTTCAGGAATTTCTTGTCGCGGGTGTAATCATAATACTCCCAGACATGCGTTGCCAACCAGGGGCCTGCCATTGGATTGAAGTTCCAGGCCATCTCTTCACTTTCGAGCGGCGTGGTGAATCCAAAGATATTGGCTGAGATCGATGCTGTCCATCCTCTTGTTCCGAAGTAAGCCTGCGCTGTTTTCTGTCCCGGTTTTACCAGCGTACGGATAAAGTCGATCAGCGGCAATGTACATTCGTAGAGGTTGGTCGAGCAAGCCGGCCAGTAGTTCATCTGTATGTTGATGTTGTTATGGTAGTCCACTCTCCACGGACCGTCTACGTTGTTGTGCCAGATGCCTTGCAGGTTGGCAGGCATGTTACCCGGTCTTGAGCTGGCTATGAGCAGATAACGTCCGAACTGATAATAGAGTTCTTCCAGATAAAAGTCCGGTTGCCCTTTCCGGTAGTTTTGCAAGCGTTTGCCGGTGGGCAGGTTGGCGCTTTGTGCGTCCGGGTTCAGTTGTAGTTTTACCCGGTTGAACAGAGCGGCGTAGTCGTCGTAATGCTGTTTGAAGAGTACATCATATCCCATGGCTACGGCATTGTCCATCCATTGACGGGTGGTTTCGGCAGGATTTACTCCCACATATGCTTTAGGGTCTTTGAAGTCCGGGTCGAAATTGATCTTATAATCGGTATCCGCAGTGACAAGGAATACTACTTCGTCAGCGTCTTTTACGGTGATTTTTCCATTTGCGTTCGATAGTGTTCCGCCTTTGGCAATGGCATGAATGCGCACTACATATTGCATGCCGTTATTGTCGAGGTGGGCAGTGTATGCGAGGCCGTTGGCACCGTCTGCCGACATGCTTCCTGTCGATACCGGATTGGGGGAGTAACTGAAAGTAAGGTTCTGCTTGCCCGGCCGGTCGGCTTTGAAGCGGATTGCCATCACGTTGGCAGGATAGGAAATGAAGTAATCGCGTTCGTAGGCTACATCATCTTTCTTGAATTGTACAACGGCCAATGCCGAATCCAAAGAGAGAATACGTTTATAGTCACTCATGTTCACTGTACTGAGTCCGGTTTCTATATAAAACTCTCCCATTGTGGTGAAGTTACCAAAACGGAAAGGTTTTTCTCGGTTCGACTCATAAGGCACTTCGCTGTTAAAGTTCTTGCGTGTCAGCATTTCGGCCTTTTTCTGGTCTCCGTCGGTAAAGGCCTGGCGTATTTCTTTCAGTACATGTGCCGACTGTTTGTTTACATTCCAGTAGGCATCGGCTCCTCTCGAAGTATTAGGTCCTCCTCTCCAGAGAGTTTTCTCGTTAAAGGTGATGCGTTCCGCTTCTATCGAGCCCATGATGTTGGCTCCGATGCTTCCGTTTCCAATGGGCAATGATTGCGACTCCCAGTTGGCATCGGGGTTCCGGGCAGTGTCTCCTGCGCTCTCCGGTTTGCTTTCTCCTTTCCAAAGGTCGGGACGGCTGCCATACCAGATGGCTTTACCTTGTAGTGTATTCGGTGTGTCGAACCAGATGGAGAGCCCTTGCGTGTAGTCGGTAGCATGGACATGCGCCGCCGGCAAGGCAAACAGGGCTGTGAGGAGAAGTGAATAAAGTTTCTTCATGTTTGGGTGTTATTAGAGTTAGTATTGGTTTGTCATAGTCTGCACAAAGATAAAGAAAAACCTTGAATCTTGTGCAGACTATGTGACGTTTACTCGGAGGTAAGATAAATTATCCAACCTTTCCGGGGGGCTGTCACTATCGGTGTGTCTACATTCCATTCATGCGCCTGTTGCATGTCCGGTATTTCGGGTGCTGTCAGCTTTGCCTTTTGTGGGTTCAGGCCGATCTGTTTCCAGTCTATATTCAGTTTTACGGTTTTCACTTCATCCGAATAATTACCTAAAGACAGCAGTACTTTCTCCGGTTTGCGATAGACAGTGACTTTGACAGCTTCGTCCGATGTGCTTACAGCCGGATGTTCTTCCCAGAACCCGAGCATGGTGGCTTCCGCAATGCCGAATGAATCCCATATCTTCCATACCTGGCGCGGATCGCAGTTGACTCCTTCGGTGTACCATGGATAACGGACGGTCATTCCATATTGCATCCCCAACCATGCGTTCCCACCTCTGTACAGCATGTCGCCACTCAGTCCGAAAGGAATGCCCGATGACTCGACCAGCCAGTTGGCCGGTGTCATTTTATCATAAAGGAAGCTTTCGCCGAACCACAGCTTATCTACATACGGGAAAAACTCCGTATATTGATTGGCGGGTCCCCTTGAGAATCCCGTATTCGAGTGTAAATCGATGAGGCATCCCGGCTTAACGCTTTCCATAGCCCGGCGCATTCGTTTCAGGATACGGCGGTCGAAGGAAACGTCGTCCAGATAGATACCGTCGATGTCTATGTTCTGCACCATCCAGCGCAATCCTTCTATATAATAGTTGTACCATCGGGAGTCTCCTTCGGCTGTCAGGATAGATGCATCGGCAGTGATACCCTGCTTGTCAGCATTGTCAAAGTGTTCGTACCATTGCGGTGTGTAGTTCGTCACGAAGTGCTCGCGGCACCATGGGAATCCCCCGCCGTTTCCGCCTCTCAGGATTTCGTTTCCCAGGCTGCGGATGGCCCATATCTCGGCGGTGGCATTACTCAGTTCGCGCAGCGTATAGTATATCTTTATTTTACATCCCCGGGCATGCCACTCTTTGGTGAACTCTTTCATTTTGTCTACCGTCAGGAAGGGGTAGTTGATAAACGGATTGTAGTCATTGCCTTGATGGACATTGATGATGCGTACTCCTGCTTCGATGTCGGCTTGTGAAGGTGTGGGTTTGGGGCCATTGTGGTAATAGCGGTCTGTAAACTGGCTTTTCATATCCAGCATTTTCACCGGAGTGATGATCATGGCAAAATCAAATGTAATGGAACTGCCCGCTTCGAGCATGCGCTCTCCGCTGTATGCCACAGCTTTCACTCCGTCGGCTTCTTTCCGTATGGCGAATCCGCCTTTACCCCCGTTGAACCAGCTTTCCGGATAGGCCGGACGGTACAGATTCAATAGCGGACCGCTGTAGGTGCTTCCCCTGAATTCGCAGTGGATACCTGCATGCTCGTTCCCGATCCAGAAACTGTCGAACGGCCACAGCCATTGTTGCTCTTTGGAGGTGGGGATGGACACTCCGAAGTTGTTCACCGTTTTCTCGGGGGCATCCCATTTACCGTCATACTGTTGAGGAGTAGGTTGCCCCGGAAGCCCCATGCCCAGAAAATAAGTTCCTATTTCATTCCTGACCGGCAATACCAGACGGACGTCTTTCACCTGTATCTGCTTTTTTGGGGTGATGGTATATATGTAGTTTATCCATCCGTCGAACTCCATGATTGCTTTGCAGCTGACTGTCATATCTTCGTCTTCGGCTTTCCAGTTGCCTGCTACATGGCCTTCTGTCCGCTCCGTCAGTTCGGGGACAGCTTTCAGGCTTTTCACTCCACCGGCGGTTTGGATGACAAACTCTATGGGACTGCTCAGCACGTCGTTGTTCCATGAACGGATTTGTGCGGGCAGTCCTGTGCCTTCGTCTATCGTTATGCTACGCCCGAGACAACCGATGCGGTTCTCATTCACAGTCATGGCTGTGTAGGGTGCGGTAGGTGTATCGGCTATGCCCAATGTCGAGTTAAGCCATCTTAGGCGGCTGCATCTCCATAATTCACTGTCACCTCTGTCGGGCAATGCCTTTCCCGCAATCCGTATACTCAAGGGGATCGAGCTTTGTGCTCCGCCAGCATCGCTGAGGGTGATGGTGCCTGTATAGATGCCTTCCTTCTGCCCGTCGGGTATATCTATTCCGAACCAGAGAGCCTGTACCTCTCCTTTGGGGACGTTTACTTCTTTTTTGAACGCTTTTCCGTAAGGATCGGTACCTTCGACATTAAAACAGGTAATGGCTGTTGCCGGTATTATTTCCCGGCCGCACTTCAGGGAAGAAGCCCGGTAAGCAATCTTGTCTGCTTGGTTCACGGCTGCCCAAAGCCCGATCTGGAAAGTATAGTATTCATTGGGGGCTGCTTCTCCCCGAAACAGTTTTCCCTGTTTGTCTGCCAGCCATTTGGTGGGGAGGTTGCTGCGCATCCGGATGGGGAACCTGCGATCTTCGGCAAAGAGGTAGAGGGAGGCTTTGTGCCGGTTGATGTAGTTCTCTTTCTCCCGGGCCGTTGCGGCAACTTCCATCGGGTAAAAACTGTCGAAAGCCCGCCGCGACTCTACTCTGACCACTTTGGCCCGAGTGCTTTTCAGGGTTGACACGCCTTGAGCCTGCCAGGCTGCATCCGGTTCGTTTTCTTTCGGAAGGTATCCGCCACTGTAGAATCCGTATCCCTTTTGCACTTGGTAGGGGAGGTAGTAGAAGTAGTAAGTGCCTTTTTGTTCCACCGGACCGAACTGCAAACGGCAGTGTTCGTCGTTCACCTCTATCCGGCGGATATTCCGGATGGTATCTCCCGTTGCAGCGTGGATGATAAGAAATCGTCTGTGTCCTGCATCTTTGTCCGGACGCCGCCATTGGAAGTCGAGGTTCGCGATTGGTGCCGGCTTCTCTATTTGCAGTACCGCCCGATGATTTCCGAAAGATTCCTCCCAGGGTTCGGAAGGAACTCCGTACGGATAGTTTTGTGGCTTTTGGGCTGCGACCGACCCTGTGCCTCCTACTGTAAGCAGCAGGCATGTGAGTGATAGTACATGTAGTCTCATACTTATAAAAAATATCTGTTAAACGTTCTATTTTATTATGCGTGTTCCCCTTCCCGGGATCTCCCGTGAGCAAAGTGTCACTTTGATTATCGGACCTCCTCAGAATCGTTTCTTTCGGACCGACTGGCAGTCCGGGCGAAAAAAACGCGCCCTGCGTGTAAAGTCCGATATCACATTTCCCGTCTTTGAGCTTGTTTGCTTTTACTTTGAAGGTGGAATGACGGTTCCGCCGGTAAATGGTTCCTTATCCGGTCTCCTTCCTGCTTTTCTGTCAGTGTACAACGCTTTGTCTGCAATGGTCAACAGGAGGAAAAGTTCTTCCGCCAAGACCCGTTTCGGATAGCAATAGGAGATATTCCGGACAACAATAGGAGATATTTCCGGAACATAAGGACATTTTAGGAAAATGCTTACTTCTTTCCGGGTAAATGCTTACTCCTTTCGGAGTAAATACTTGCTTCTTTTTCCGAAAAGCAAGGCTCTTTTACCCCCGGAGCCCGGCTTTTCACCTCCGAAAGCTGCCGTTCGGCCCTTTTTTTCTCCTGAAGCATCCGAAACGAATAGGAGCTCTGTTAGCGAAAAGTGCTATTCGGTTTCTTTTTGCGCTATGATTCTGCAGATGGCTGACACTTCCGATCTTTCCACTCAGATCTTCAGGAATATCTTCTGCCTGTACATGATCCGTAAGATAAGGAATACAATCAGATAGTTGGCAAAGCTTAACCACACCTGATAATAACCACCCAGGTATTGCTCCAGTCCGTAACTGACGGATGCTGCTATGCAACGGAAGTTAATGACCTCTCCCAAGATATAAGCCGTAATGGAGTTCATGCCGTATATTTTCAACCAGTTCAGCCCGCGGCTGTGTCCTTTGTAGTCTATCCGGTAGTAGAAGGCACCCATCAGCAGGAAGCAAAGTCCGCCGGAAAAAAGCGTCATGCTGCTTGTCCACAACCGTTTGATGATGGGCATTTGCAGACTCCATATCAGCGAGAAGGCTATCAGGGATATGCCGATTATCAGCAAGGTCTGTACCACTTTCCGGCGATTATCCTTGCCTGCTTTCATTATCTTTCCGGCAAAAGCTCCCAGCATCACGGTAGCCCCGAAAGTGAGACTGCTCCAGATCCAGGTGTAGTTGTAGTGAGCAGAGAAGCTCCAACTGCCGTCTTCATTCCAGAACACTCCGTCGCGGAAATGCCCCAGTACCAGCCTGTCCACCTTCTCGGCAAAGTTTCCTTCCGGAGTGAAGTCGCCCAGGAAGGTCATCGGTATCCAGTAGATCAGTAATAGCAGGGCTGTGACGATCAGCTGCCAGCGGAAGTTGCAATGCAACTGTATGATGGCGGCAATCAGATAGCCTGTGGCAATGGCTTGAAGGGTGTTGGAGTATAGGTACAGATGTTTCGGGTCGAGGCCCAGCAGATTGCCCTGTACAATCATTCCGAAGATGAACAGAAGGATGAAGCGTTTGATGATTTTGCGGTAAACGGGTCCTTTGTCCGGATTGTCTTTAAACTTGGAGAACGAGAACGGCATGGAGGCTCCTGTCATGAAGAGGAAAAGAGGCATTACCAGATCCCAGAAACGGAACCCTTCCCATACTTCATGATCGAACTGGAAAAGAATACTGTTCAGCCATGGGAGGTTGAGCTGATGTGCCAATGTCCACAATACCGGCTGGAAGAAGACCAGCAGGAAAAGGTCGAAACCGCGCAGGATGTCCAGTGAGGCCAGGCGGGGAGCAGGGGTTGATGAAGGCTTTTTCATAAGCGTAAGGGATTATTTGATCGTTGTTTTCAGGTCTTTTCTTTTCATATTCTCTGTTTTTATACTCTGCCGGGGAGTCTCTCCTTCGAATACGGTGCCTTCTATCACTGCCTTCTTGCAGCCGTTCAGATAGAAAACGTGCGGATTGCCGGATGCGGCAGGAAAAGTTTCCGTGCGGACGATGGTGTTGTTCCTGAACAAGAGTCCTGCCGTACTCTTGGCGTAGAGCACCGGGTAGTCGAATGTTCTGAACGTGTTATCCTCTATGCGGATGTTCTGGTGTACCGGGCGTTCGGCATCGATGATTTTGTTGGAAGGATGTATGGCGATCACAGCATGGCCGGGGCCTCCATTATAGGCACAGTCTATAAAGGTATTGCCTTTGATCAATACATCTTTGACCGGTCCCGATTCGTACCAGCCTTCGGCGTCGGCCTCAATCAGTATGGCGCTCATGCCCGTCTTGTAATACGTATTGTTCTCTATCACCACCTTTCTTGGAGTGGTGACCAGAGTTCCTCTTGTACTGGTTCGTGTGAAGTAGCAGTTACGTATTTCCACTTCGGGGGTACAGGTCATGTTCTCTACGCAATCGTGATTGAGCTCCAGGCTTGTCGGAATGTCCCGGTCGAAACGTACTTCCACTATTCTGTCCGATATTCGCCTTACGTCCCTGACCGTTGCCGAGGCAAAGCGTTCCATGGTGGCTGCCCGGACAAAGGCGACGGTATCTCCCTTGAAGTAAGCGTTGAATCCATAGCTCTGTCCGTGCATGAAGCGTAACTTCAGGGTTTGCGCATCTATTATCTCAAGGGCGCGCAGGTTGGTTCCGTGCACATTGACCGGATCGTCTTGTGCTCCGGCAAAATAACAACTGTCTATGATTACTTTTCCTTTACATCCCGAAAAGTGCATCATATCCGCTGAGGCTGCCAATAACCTGCCGCTATCGGGGCGGGGAGCACACTTGACTCTGTCCATCGTTATGTTTTCGGTATACTGGCTGACGATGCCCAACCCGTGCATGTAGTGCATCTGTAGTTTGCTCAGCGTGATGTTTTTGCTTTCAAGAATGAAAAGCCCCACCTGGTCGCGGATAATATCGCGGACGGTCAGTGTGTTTCCTGCTTTGGGCATAAATTCCGTCGGGGTATTGAAGCGGACGATGCCCGGAGCAATCTCTCTGGCATCGGATGCCGACAGTGTATTCCATCCCTGACTGTAGGTGAAAGATTCCGTATCCGGGTCGTACTCGATGCAGTGATTCCTGTTGGAACGCCATCCCTCGCCATACAGCCGTATCTTTCCGTTCACAATCTCATAACGCGTATCGCGGTGCAGGGTTACTTCTGTTTCTCCTCCGGTCACTTTCCGGTATTGAATCTCAGATCCTGCGGGACGTTCAAAGTCGATGTGCAGGTTGTTTATTCTCACCCCGTTGCAATGTTCCAGGGCGATGGTCGTCATTTTCCCATGATACATCAGGGTGGCTCCGTTTCCTTCGATGGTCAGGTCATCGATTTCATGGAGCATCAGTCCCACGGTCTTTACTTTTGAGGGACATTCCTGTTCGGTGGATGTATTCGATATGTAGTATTCTTTGCGGATGGCTCCTTCGGGCCAGATGTCATAGCGGCCTTCGGGCAGCGATAGCACTTTGGCTCCCGTGCGTTTACATTCGTCGATGGCAGCCTGTATTTGTGTAACACAGTTCTCGTACGAGTAGGGGACTGCTCCGAAGTCGGTGACGTAGACAGTATCTTTCTGCTGTGCATGGGCGGCAGCGTAAAATAAAAAGCAGGCGGGTAGGATGTGCAGATACTTTTTCATGGTATGTAGTCTCTTGCTTTAAATGTATTATTGAATAAGATGAATTGGGTATCCAAAGGTATATGATTTTTTTGTATTAGTGGATCACTTGAGGCTAAATAGAAGCCGCCGGGTTACTATTTATTTCCATAAATATGTTTACCCGACGGCTTCAGAGAACATCTGATAATTAAGCAATACTTACCTATTGAATCTGTGACTTCTACGAGTCATAATCGAGTGGGGGACTTATTTATTCAGAGTAACTTTCACTGTCCAGATTTTCTTTGTACCGTCGGCAGCCATTACGCTGTATTTATGCTCCCGGGTCCAATCGGCAGGAACACCGAATTTGGGTGAACCGTCCAATGGGGTGACGCGGGCGGCGGTAGATACATTGACGTAAACCACGAGGTTACTCAATGACACTTTAGCGCGTTCGGCCTCTGTGAATTTGCCCCCTGCGGCAGGAATTGTAAATACGGCAGTGGCTACACCGTGCTCCGAGTCGATATTGTTTGTACGGTCCAGCTCTTTTTCGGCTACAATGTTTTCTCCCGTGATGGCATCCTTATCACCGGAGTAGAAGCGGTGATAAGCACCTACTTTGGTTATTTCCGCCTCTTCGTAGGCGGGCAGATCTTCTTTACTGCAAGAACTGATGATGGGGACACACATCAGCAGCAGTAACATAAACCATTTAGTATCTGATAATTTGATTCTCTTCATATTATTTTCTTCTTAATTTATTTAATGAATGAACTGTTAGGTTTACCATCCCGGGTTCTGGTCGCTGTCATTGATGGCGGAGTTGGCATTGATGATGCTTTGTGTGATCGGGAACAGGTAGCGTTTCTTGGAGAATGTACGGTCGGCATTGGTATATCCTACAGTACCTACAAACATGCGATGTCTGTCTTGGCTGATCTCAACAAAGGTGGCCGGTGAACTCAATTCCGGAATGATGTCTCCTGCGGGTTTCCCGTGATTGGCTTCGCCGCCGTACATGCCCCAGCGTAACAGACTCCAGTAGTAATCGCCTTCCAGAGCCAGATCTACGTGACGTTCAATCTTATAATCGTGCCATGCGTCGGCCAGTGAAGTGGCGATGGAAGGAGGCAGATTGCCGTGAGTGGTACGTGTCCGGTTGAATGTGGCTACCGCACTGCTTACTTTGGAGGCATCGTATTTGGCCAGTCCGAGCAAGGCTTCGGCCTTATTCAGCAATGCACGTCCGTAGCGGAAGATGACATAATGGTAGTCGGTCGGATTGTTCCAGAAGATGCGTTCGGCATTGACATAGATATATTTGCGCCAGATGTAGTTCGTTATGGGAATGTATCCGTTGCCCGGTGTCTTACCGTCTACGGCTGTCCTATGCAGGTTTCCGCCCTTATGAAGAGTGATCAGCTCATTGTAGAACATGCACGAATCATACTGGATGGAGTGATAGAAGCGTTGGTCACGGTTCTTGTACATAAAGTCATTGATCTGCACGTCCGGAGCGTTGCTGTTTGTCCGATATGCCAGGCTGTTGTCATCCAGCTCCTTGGCATCTACAGCCATGTCGGCTACGTCGGCATTGGATAATGGTGTCGTGTTGTTCACGAACTGGGTCGATTCATTCCATTTCACTCCTTGGTTGGTAATCTGGTCTATTACTAAATAATCGTCCACCAGATTCTGGGAAGGTGAGTGTTCCAGCCAGCATTCAAACACCAGGTCCTGATTGAAGAACGGACGTCCTCCGTAGTCTTCCAGGCGTTTGTTGCTCTGGTTGGGAAGCATCTCCTGCATAAGTGTACCTGCACCGTTGGTGTTATCCTTGCTGTAATATTGTGCCAGAATGATTTCGGGAGATGTCCTGGCACCATCCTGATTGAACATACTGCCGTAATTGCTGTCCAGTGTGTATCCTTGTATACCGTCTACTGCAGCTACGGCCTGTTCGAAGAGTGACTTCTTGCGGGTGTCGTCTGTGCTGTAGGCAGCAGCTGTCAGGCATACTTCTGATTTCAGCGCACGGGCTGCATTGGCATTGATACGCCCTTGCAAGGAGGTTTCGGGCAGTCCTGCGATGGCATCATCTATATCTTTCAGGATCAGGTCGTACGTTTTGTCGATAGATTCTGTGAGCGGTAAGTTGAATTCATCCGTTTCAGCCAATACATGGTCTACCCAGATCACACGTCCGCAATGCTTGGCAATATAATAATAGGTCATTGCACGCAGCATCTTTCCTTCGGCTACCAATGCTTTTTTATCTGCATCGGACAAACCTGTAGATGCTTGCGATTTTTCGATGATCAGGTTACATCGGCGGATGGTGCCGAACTGGTTGAATCCCCATGACCAGTCACGGTTCATAAGATCTCTGGCTTCATTCGGGCAGTTCTGGCGCATGACCGAATTCAAGGTCCATTGCTCCTCCGTGCGGATATCGTGATAGAAGGGGAGGACATTGTTGTAGGTTTGCAATACAAAAGCGTCCGCTGTCGATTTTAGGCTCCAGACGAGGTCTTCCGAATAAGATTCCATAGGCTTCGTATCCAGGAAGTGTTCACAGCTCTGGAGTGTCAGTGCTGCGCAAAAGAGCGCAGGAGTGATGTATTTTATGAATTTCATATATTGTCTTCTTTTTAAGTTCATACTATTTAAAATCCTACGTTGACACTGATGGAGTATACTCTTGAAACCGGATAGGTGTAGAGGTTGCCGTCGCCGATTTCCGGGTCGATGTCGAACTTATTCGCTTTGCTGAAAGTCAGTAAGTTATAACCATTCAGAGAAACGTTGCATTTATTCATCCATGCCACTCTTTTGAGTAGTTTATGTTTGAAGTCGTAGCCGATGGATAATGTCTTCAGGCGAAGATAGCCTGTGTTGATCAGCCAGAAGTCTGAGCTGCCGTAGTTGTTACTGCCGTTGTAGCTTGCCGTACTTCTCAAACGTGGATAGCGGGCTCCCGTATTATTCGGAGTCCATACATCGGTCTGGAAGTCATAGATAACAGGAGGATAACCGCTGCCGCTTTGGCTTCCCTGAATCATACCGCCCATATAAAGGTCGGCCGGAGTAGCTCCCTGCCACAGCATGTTCATGAACCAGCCTTTGTAGTTCAAGTCGGCACTGAAGCCGTATTGGCCGCGGGGCATACTGTTTTTGCCGATGCGGTGCTGGTCGGAACCGTCAATGATACCGTCGCCGTTGAAGTCATTGTATTTCAGATCGCCTGCACCTAAGTTGACGGAACTCTGACGTTTGGGTGAGTTCATGATGTCTTCCTGATTCTGATAATAACCCAGGCAGTCGTATCCGATACCCCAATATCCTTTGGCTTGTGTAGTACGTTTGTATGGGTTCTTGGTATCGGTTTCCGCTTCGTTCGGATTGATGTTCCAGTATTGGTCGAAGTAGGTGAAATTGCCCGAAAGTGTGTATTCAAAATCACCTCTTTTCTCTTTCCATTGCAGGATGAACTCGGCACCTTGGCGGATGAACTCGCCATTTGACTTTACTTGGGGTAATGCGATGCCCAACGGGTCGGTATAAGCTACTGCCGACGGAGAGGTCAGATAACCTTTGGTGCTCTTGCGGAAATAGTCTACAGAACCCGAAAGACGGTTGTTGAGCGATCCGAAATCGAATCCGATGTTAAAGTCGCGGGTAGTATACCAGGTAATGTCTTTGCTGACCAAGGCACCTTCGGAAAATCCCGGATACCAACTTCCGTTAAGCAGGTAGCCACGGTCGTTCAGTCCGTATGATTGCAGGTAAGCATAGCGTCCGATGGCGTCTGAACCGATCTCGCCATAAGAAGCTCTTACCTTGAACTGGTCGAAGATATGACGGTCTTTTAATGTCTGCCAGAAGCTTTCTTCCGAAATGACCCATGCAAGAGAGCCGGCATAGAATGTTCCCCAGCGTTTACCTCGCGGGAAATTGTCGCTACCGTCGTAACGGAGGCTGGCCTCGGCCACATATTTGCTGGCATAGTCATATTTCAGTCGGGCTACTACACCGGCACGCGCTTCTTCACCTTCCGAAGAACTGTTTTTGGCTGTAGATACAGGACCTGCACCGATCTGGTCTACGTCCAGCAAATATTCTTCGCGGGATAATGAGGCATCGTCTTTAAAGAGTTTATAGGCTTCGATACCGGCTGTGGCGCTGATTGTGTGTACCTGATTGAAAGTACGGTCATAATTGGCAAAGCCTTGCACGGTGTACGATGACCAGTTTGAATAAGACTTGCTCAGTGAAGGTTTGCCGGGATCGTTGGGGTTGCCATCCCAATCGTATGCTAAAGGTGATTTTTTCCAACTTTTTGACTTGTCGTTGTTGATGCGGTAGTTACCCAGTGCTTTCAATCGTAGGCCCGGTACATAAGGTACGCTCCACTCCAGTGCGAGGTTTGCTATGGCACTGAGGTTTTCGTTTTTAGTGTATCCGGCGTCGGGGGAGATCTCCATCAATGGGTTATCCGGTGTGTTGAATATTTGTCCGTTCGGATTGTATGCTATTTCCCAGGGGGCTTTATTCTGGATGTGTCCCCAGGTGTGATAATAGCTGTCTCCCGATTTGGCATTAGGCGATCTTAAGTCCGTTTTGTAAGCTTCGATGCTGGAAGTTACTTTCAAACCTATTTCTTTGAAATCTGCTACGATATTTGTGCGGAAGTTGTAGCGTTTGAAACTGTTTACATCGAACTTATAGAGTGACTTCTGATCGTAGAACCCCAAAGAGGTATATGCTTTTATCTTTTCGCTACCACCGGTGACAGTCAGGGTATGTTGCATTTCCGGTGCGAAGTTCTTCAAACAGAGTTTTTGCCAGTCCGTATTAGGATATCTGCGTGGATCTGATCCGTTGCGGAACAGTTCCAGTTCATCGTCCGTATAGGCCGGTGCCAATCCGTCATTGGTCATACTCATGTTTTTGTAGAAGGCTGCATCGTGGGCATCCAGCTTATCGGGCATATTGGCAGGTTGGCTCCAGTTATAGTTAAAGTTATAATTGACGCTCATTTTCCCTGCTTTGCCTTGCTTGGTTACTATCATTACGATACCGTTGGCGGCACGTGCTCCGTAAACGGCGGTAGAAGCGGCGTCCTTCAGGATTGTGATCTGATCGATGTCTTCAGCATTCAGATTGCGGAAATCCCGCTCTTCGGAAATCACATCGTCTATTACATAAAGCGGAGTGCCCCCTCCACGGATAGAGACACTGGAAAAGTTATTCAGACCGCCTCCGCTGGTTGTGACCAACAGACCGGGAGCACGTCCTGCCAGGCTTTGGGTGATGTTTGCCGTCGGTGCTTTGATAATGTCTTCTGTATTGACACTGGCAATAGCGGCGGTTGTTTTACGTTTAGAAGTCGTACCGTAACCTACTACGATGACTTCATCCAGCGTTTTAGTGTCTTCTTCCATCGTGATGCGTAAATCTTTGGATTTTCCGACAGCGACTTCTAAGGGTTTGTATCCGATGTAGCTGATTTCGAGTACGGCCTTGTTGGGGACATTCGGTATCATAAACTCTCCTTCCATATTGGTGATGGTACCGATAGTGCTTCCTTGTACTTTTACCGAGGCACCGATGATGGCCTCTCCACTCTCATCGACTATTTTACCTGTTATTTTCTCTGTTTTACTCTGCTGTGTGGCTGTGACAGCATTTTTTTCATAACTGCCTGCTACGGCAATTTGTGATGTCGTGCAGAATAGCAGGAGACTGATACCTGCTATCTTCAAAAAGTTGATTTCTCGAAGGCATGTGTGCTTCGGAAATTGGCAAGTTCTTTTTGTCATACATTAAATTATTCGGTTAAACATAAAATGTGATTTGGAGGATATAGATCAGACTGTCTAATCTACATCGGTTTGAGGGGATTCTTTCAGGTTCTCATAGGCATTAGCTTTTGGTTTATAATATTAAGTCTGTTCAATAACCTTGCTGAACTATGCTGATTGCTATCTGGAAAAAATAGAGCTACATGAGATAGGTTCTTTCAGTACTTAGGAATTATACGAAAAGACAACAGATAGCTCTTAGGACCAGTTAACCATTGCATTTGCAATTATTAGCATTTATTATGGGGCAAAGATAATAAGAAGTTAATATCTCCGCAACTTTTCACTATATTTTTTTATACCAACATATTTTATACAATAAAAATTTAATAGCATTAAGATTTTCATTTATCCGGTTAGCACTGAGATGGCAGAAGAAACATGCGGATAGCGTTCACAACTCCTCCCATAAACGATAATCAACTATATTTCAGATGCATATATAAGTAAAAGGTAGAAAATAGGTATTATACCTCCCACTCAGAAGCATTAAAATATTCGACCAAGCATCTTCACCGTTTTACACCCCGTTTAGTACACCATTAATAATCAATCTAATACAGATGGTAAAAGTACTGAAAGAACTTGGAAAAAAATCACAAGCTATTTTGCTAATAATTTGAAAAGGTACGGAAACACAATCGGATTCCCCCATACCCTCTCTAAGGAAGAAATATAAAAATAGAAATATTAGATTGATGGAGTCACCGGTCATGCACTTGAATGTAACTGAAAGTGGAGATGAACGGTGTGACTTTATAGTGTTTCCGATGCACCATATTTTACCATCCCATTCTTGTCTCTGATAAAAGTATAATGAGGAATAACCCAAATGGCACTTAATACCATTTAAAAACAACTTACCCAAGAATACGCTGAACTGCGTAAACTTGGGTAAGATTTTTTAGCTTAGTGAGGCCTTAGGATTCGATTTCCTTTTACAGGCCTCACGTAGTAGCGATAAATCGCTTATTGAAAATAACCTATTGAAAAATGTTAGGTTTTTCTTTATCCTTAATTCGGTAATTCCAATGCTGAAGCACCATCCTCAATAGGCCATCCCGGATTCTGATAAATAGGTGAGTTGTTCACATCACCATCAGGAGATGAAAGCATGAAATCACTGAATACGATCGGATACAAGTAGCAAGCCGGTGTCCATGTATATCCATTATACATCGTATTGTTTTTTTCTGTCATTCTGTAAGGGCACAAGTTATTGCCGCTTGCAACCTGACTTGAAACGTTTGCTTGATCACCGGTTGTAATCAACCGACTTTCACCTTTATCGTCTTTATAAAGTTCAGCAGCACCGCCTCCCCACAGGTTGAATCCTTCGATAACATAATTCTTCACTTGGTCGAGCGCACGCCAACGTTTCAAATCCCACATTCGCATGCCATCTGCAATGAACTCACATCTACGTTCACGACGGATATTATACAATGTTTTATCTACCGGCTGACCAGCTGAATAAATAGCCCAGTCATCTTCTTTAGTATAATCAGTAGCAGCAATTGTTTTGTTGAAATCCGGATCTACACCTGCACGTGTACGAATTGCTTTCCAGTAACTTTCTGCGGTAGCATCCAGGTTGCTGTTCTTTTCGTAACAAGCTTCCATGTAATTCAACATAGCTTCTACACCACGGAATACAACACAGCCGTAATCAGACAAGAAGTGAGTATCACCACCGCTTCCCTGAGCTATTTCGTATGACATGGCTTTACGGATGTGATAACCGGTTACGTTTCTTCCTTCCGGTAATTCCAGGATCTTAGGTACGTTCCATGTCGTCGGATCACTCTCTACCGGCTCTTGTTTCATTTGCAGTCTATCCAACTCCGAAGCCGAGAACAGTCTCAAACGGTAGTCTCTGTTCTGAAACTCTTTATAGATATGGTCATCCCCTTGATATTGGCTGTTCGAAGCATACCATGGCAAACCGTTCTCCATCAGGAATGTCTTGACATATCCCTTTGTAAAACCATAATTACCACCTCCACGAGAAGTGTAATAAGTAGCATTGTGGTTTACACTGAGTGCTTTATCATAAGCCTTCCAGAATACAACTTCTGACAGATCTTCCAGATTTTTAGAATTATACATTTCAAAGAACGGATTCCATCCCGAAGCTGAAGAGGTAGGATTCACCTCTTTACTGTTCACAGTCAATGTGATCTGATCTCCTACTTCTTTGGCAGCAGCCATGGCTTCTGTTAAGAAGAAGTCAATTTCTTGATTGACGTTAATGGTAAAGTCCTTCAAGTAATCTTTTTGTTTTCCCGGCCACGTATCGTCACCCGGCACACGTCCGGTACCTCTATGATATTTCAACCAGGTAGCTTCAGATAAAGCAACTCTTGACTTCACCAGTAATGCTGCGTTACGTGTCAGGCGATTTTTTCCACCTACGGGGCTGTTAGTCATCAGTTCGGCAGCCTTATCCAGGTCGCTAAGGATGAAACGTGCCACTTCGTTGCGCGGGCGACGCTTACTTGCTTCGATAAGATCTTCTTTCTTATCAGATAATACCTTAGTGAGGATAGGGAAGTCTCCAAGATTCTGTAGCTTGCTGAAATACTCCCATGCTCTGAGGAAATATATCTCGCCGATATATTGTTTAATGTTCTTTTCAACACCTTCGATTTCTCCTGCTTCCCAACGCGGAATCACGATTTCCAGGAAATAGTTCAGGTTACGGATAGTGCCGAATCCCCATGCGTCATAAGTACCTACACGCCACTGTCCCGGTTCCCAATAAGTCGTATTGGGTGATGCAGTAGCTTGATTGTCAGTGCCATTGTCTGATACGATCGGACCTCCATTATATCCACTATGAATATTGAAACTGTATGCATTGATAGCATAGGCAGCCAATTGACTTTCATTCTTAAGATATGTATCCGGAGTAACCGAATCCAACGGCTCTCTGTCCAGAAAATCTTCGCAAGAGGTCAGTAAAGACGCTCCGGCCAACAGAGATAGAGTTATATATTTGAATGTTATTTTCATAAAAAGTATCAATTAAAAGTTTACGTTAAGACCAACAGACCACACTCTTGCCAAAGGATATGCTTTTCCTGCATCACCGGTGCTACCCAGTACTTCAGGGTCGAATACCCTCATCTTTGTACCTGTCCATAAGTTATCTCCCGAAACATATACACGAAGTGAATTTACAGCAAATTTCTTTGTGATAGTGCTTGGTAAAGTATAACCCAGTTGTAAGTTCTTCAAACGAATATAAGCACCGTTCTGTACGTAACGTGACTGTGTCAGAGTATTCTTTCCACCTTCACTGCTGCCACCGCCAAAGATGACTCTCGGATAATAGGCATCTACATTCGGTCCAAATACACTTTCTGTATCTTCCGGACGGAAATAATCCATGTGGTCTTTGAAAGCAGCAGCCTGCCACATTCCTTGTCCGTTAGCTCCCCAGAAATACGGTCCTCCGACAACAACATCACGCTTGCCTACTCCTTGGAAGAAAGCACTGAAATCGAAACCTTTCCAGGATGCATCTAGTGTCAAACCATATTTAAATCGTAATTGAGTATTGGCTACCACCTTCAAGTCGCCGAGATCATTCAAAGTACCGTCTCCCGAAGAAATTTTACCATCTCCGTTCAGGTCTTTGTACATGATGTCACCGGCAGCCCACTTACTACCTAGCTGGCTTTGTCCTCCATTGGGTAATGAAGCCAGGTGTGCTTCCATTTCCGCATCTGTCTTGGCAATACCTACTGTCTCATATCCCCAAACCAGACCATCCATTCTTCCTGCATACCACTGGTTTCTATTCAGTTCTTCGTTCGGATAGCGTGTTACCTTTCTCTGGTCATCGGAAAGAACGAATTTCACTCCGTAATTAAAATCTTTAATACGGTCTCTCCAAGAAACTTCCACTTCAAAACCCCATGCTTTCATATCTGCATTGTTTACCTTAGGAACCGTAGCACCCAGTGTTGCCGGTAATTGTGGAGCCGGACCAATCATATCAAGTGTATTACGAACGAAATAGTCAAATGAACCCGTCAAACGATTGTTGAGTAAACCGAAGTCAAAACCGATATTCCATGAACGAACGGTTTCCCATGTCATTTCAGCACTCACAATGCCCGGTGCAGAAGCTGTATTCGGTTTCTTTCCATTGATCAGCCAACCGCTGTTTTCAACACCTGTAGGCATTGTCTGATAGAAAGGATAGAAAGCAGTTGTGTTACAGTTACCCAATTCACCCCATGAACCTCTGATCTTGAAATTATTCACAATGTGTTCCAGATCTCTCCAGAAGGGTTCGCGAGAAACATTCCAACCGGCAGAGAATGATGGGAAGAAGCCCCAACGTTTGTCTCCGATGAAACGGGAAGATCCGTCATAGCGACCATTGATTTCCAACAAATAACGTTCTTTATAGTTATAGTTGATACGACCGAAGAAACCGGCATTTGCCCAGTGGGAGTAACCACCATTTGCTTTCTGTTCAGTAGTACCGGTATTCAATGTCGGAACATCCGGAGTGATCAACTCATCACGCTGTCCTGATAAGTTTGTCCGTTTATACAATTCGGCATTAAAACCTCCCATCACTTTAAAGTAATGATCACCAATCTGCTTGAAATAATCAGTATACAGGTTTAGAGAATAATTGTTGTCTTTCCAATAACTTTGGTTGACACGTGACATTCCCGGAGTATATCCGTCGAACCATGCCATGGCAACAGGGCTTCCCTCGCCATCGTGATAATATACAGGCAATACTTCCCACTGATTCTGATTATTGACAATCTTCATGTTACCCTCAGCATGGATCAACCAGTCTTTCAAAGGTTCAACAACCAACTGAATCTGTTGATAGAATTGATCTTTTTGAGTCACATCACGTCCACCTTCTTCCATCTGAATAATTTCACTATGATCCAGATAATATCCATTGGCGTCTTTTACCGGATTGGTCGGCCAGCGGCGAGCGATATTGTGGTAGAAATTACTCGTCAGGTAAGAGGGACGGTCATAATCCTCACGAATAAATTTAGTGTTATACATTAACTTCACATATTTAGAAAGTGTTGCGTTGATTTTACCTGAAAGGTTATAACGAGTCAGGCGGTCATCTCCATGGCGAGTCAGTCCCTTATCGCCCATGTAACCGGCTGAAACCATATAAGTCACTTTATCTGTACCTCCATTCACTGATATGTTGTGCTCATTGGATACGATACTGTGATACTGTTCTTTAAACCAGTCTGTATTGGCCCATGCACCGGCATATTTCTTCCACTCACCGTCTTTCCAGGAAATGCCGGCAGCATCCGGTCCTGTTAAGGTTCCCTGCTGGAATGCCAGAATCTTATCCATTACATCCTGAGTGAACTTGATATTACCGTTCTGGTTGATACCGGCCTCGTTCCAATAGTTGGCAAAACTCCATGAGTCCATCATTTCCGGCATCGACATAGGAGATTTGAAACGGACATTAGTACTATAATTAACGCTTGTGCGGCCTGCTTTACCACTCTTGGTAGTGATCAGGATAACACCAAACGGGGCACGTGAACCATAGATAGAAGATGCGGCAGCATCTTTCAATACAGAAATATTTTCGATATCGTTAGGATTAATACTGTTCATATCTCCTTCCATACCATCGATAAGGATTAAAGGAGAAGAACTGGATCCGTCACCGATCGTACCCGCACCACGGATACTGATATTCATTCCTGCATCCAATGCGCCACCGGCAGTAGGAACTGTCAAGTTCAAACCCGGAACCACACCTTGCAAAGCCTGTGATACGTTAGAGACCGGACGTGACTCGATTACCTTAGAGTCTACCATACTTACAGCACCGGTTACGTTCACTTTTTTCTGTGAACCATAGCCCACGATAACAACTTCATCCAATACTTCGGCATCTTCTTGCATCGTAATGTTGAGAGCTGTACCTTCTGCTTTGACTGTAACGGTTTTATAACCAATGTAGGAGATTTCGAGTGTAGCGCCTTTAGGGGTGTCGATAGAGAACTTTCCTTCCAGGTCAGTAATGGCACCCATGGTAGCATTGTCTTTTACTTTGACGGATACACCGATCATGGCTTCTCCGTTCTGGTCCACTACCGTACCTGTCGTTTTCACTTTCTGCTGTTGTACGGAGGCGATTTCGTGTTTTTCGTAAGTATCGGCTGCCGCTTGCTGAGGTGTAGCACACCATAGCATGATAGAAGCAGCGATTGCCATTTTCAGGCGATTTGTTTCTCGAAACCGGATTAGGCTCGGAAACAGGTTAGTTTTTTCTGTCATACACTAAATTGTTCGGTTAAACATTCGTTTGTTAATTCTTTCAAGATTTGATTGTACAGATGGAAATGTGTTCCTCTGTATCATTTAGTTTTTTGTGTCTTTACTTTGTCATAGGCATTTCTTAAAAATTATATTTTAGTTATTTAAAGGGGGCATTTGGATTATTTTGTCATGTTTTATAATAGTGTATATATATTTCGTTTATTTGCAATATAGGTATAAATGCTATCTCAGTTCTAACTGAACTTGGATAGAAGGAATATATATGGTTGATTATCACACGAAATGTGATATGAAAAGATAGATATGCGTAAATATGCAATAGACAAATGGTTAGTTTTACGGAAAATATTACAGAAAAAAGTAATAATATAAGCGAATAATCAATTCAAAGTTTCTACCCAAAAAGATTTATTCTTTCATTTTTTTACAAGAGACACTCTATATATCAAAAATAAAATAGTAAATACGGACCTATATTTTTTAATATTTTATTAATATCTCTTGCTTCTTATTAAAATTCGTTTTATTTTTGCTCCATATAAGGATTTAGAGGCGAATCCGTATTCCATCGGTAGTAGATGGAGTTTTGAGAAAACTGATTTAGAACAAACAATATATAGGACAAAGAATAAGTTCAGTTAGAACTTAGCCGACTTTTCCGTTGAAATGTTTATCACTACTTTTATTATATCGTTTATCAGGTTGTTAATTTTGCCAATGGGCTGATTGTATTCTGGGAAATTAAATAATTCCATTCTTTACGCAAATTTCATTCTTTGTATGATTTATTTCGTCTCCGTACCGGGGAATTGTATCGTTCGGTTGATATTTTCTTTTGATCTCGAAGCGGGAGGTATTTATCAGAATGATAATTATGTCTTTGAAGAACAAATGGATGATATCTTTCAGGAATAGGGCTCTTTTCTATCTGACATATTGAAAATCAGCAAGATGAAGAATGTGCATTGGGTTGTTGAAATACTTGTTTTAACATGGTCTTAAAATAAGTGTTTTGATGACAGATAACAAATCTTTTAGGCGCAAAAGACTTGTTGTTTGCATATAGGAAGAAAGTGATATGCAAGCGGCATTAACAATGTTAATTGAGAAGAGATTTTTTAGTCGGTAGGTTCTTGTGCGGTACAGGACAAAAAAAGAAAGGCGACCCTTTGCAGAGTCGCCTTTCGATTATTTAAAGTTGTTAACTTTGTCTGATTAGAGTTTCGGACCAGCAGCAACCAACTTCTTACCAGCTTCGTTTCCAGTGAACTTAGCGAAGTTCTTGATGAAGCGACCGGCAAGGTCTTTTGCTTTTTCATTCCACTGTGCAGGATCAGCGTAAGTATCACGAGGATCAAGGATCTTCGGATCAACACCCGGAAGTTCTGTAGGAACAACAAAGTCGAAGAAAGGAATAACCTTAGTAGGAGCTTTGTCGATAGAACCGTCAAGGATAGCGTCGATGATACCACGAGTATCTTTGATAGAAATACGTTTGCCGCTTCCGTTCCATCCTGTGTTAACCAAGTATGCTTTAGCACCGGTCATTTCCATCTTCTTAACCAATTCTTCTGCATATTTAGTTGGGTGCAATGATAAGAATGCAGCACCGAAGCAAGCAGAGAATGTCGGAGTCGGTTCAGTGATACCACGTTCTGTACCAGCCAATTTAGCTGTAAATCCAGACAGGAAGTAGTACTGAGCTTGTTCCGGGTTCAAGATAGATACCGGAGGCAATACACCGAAGGCATCAGCTGACAAGAAGATAACTTGTTTAGCGTGAGGACCTTTAGACACCGGTTTAACGATGTTTTCGATGTGGTAGATAGGATAAGAAACACGAGTGTTTTCTGTTACTGATTTGTCAGCGAAATTGATTTTGCCATCAGCAGCTACTGTTACGTTCTCCAACAGAGCGTCACGTTTGATAGCGTTGAAGATATCCGGTTCGCTTTCTTTATCCAGGTTGATAACTTTAGCGTAGCAACCACCTTCGTAGTTGAATACACCTTCGTTGTCCCATCCGTGTTCGTCGTCACCGATCAATTTACGTTTCGGGTCAGTAGACAAAGTAGTCTTACCTGTACCAGACAAACCGAAGAAGATAGCAGAGCTAGTTCCTTCCATATCTGTGTTAGCAGAGCAGTGCATAGAAGCGATACCACGAAGCGGGTTCATGTAGTTCATGATTGAGAACATACCTTTCTTCATTTCACCACCGTACCAAGTATTCAGGATAACTTGTTCTTTAGTCTTCAGGTTGAAAACTGTAGCAGTTTCTGAGTTCAGACCCAGTTCTTTGTAGTTGTCAACTTTTGCTTTAGAAGCGTTGAAGCATACGAAATCAGGTTCTCCGTAGTTAGCAAGTTCTTCAGCTGTCGGGCGGATGAACATGTTAGTTACGAAGTGTGCCTGCCAAGCTACTTCCATGATGAAACGTACTTTCATGCGAGTACCTTCGTTAGCACCACAGAAAGTATCAACAACGAACAGGCGTTTGTTAGAAAGTTCTTTAACGGCTTTAGCTTTCAGGTCAGCCCAAGCTTCTTCTGAACAAGGTTTGTTGTCGTTCTTGTATTCTTCAGAAGTCCACCATACTGAATTTTCAGAAGCTTCATTCTTAACGAAGAATTTATCTTTAGGAGAACGGCCAGTGTAAACGCCAGTCATTACGTTTACAGCACCCAATTCTGTTACTTGACCTTTTTCAAAGCCTTCCAGACCTGGTTTTGTTTCTTCAGCGAACAAAACATCGTAAGACGGGTTGTGCAGGATTTCAGTTACACCTGTAATACCGTACTTGCTTAAATCTAAATTTGCCATTTTCTTTTGAATTAATTAAAATTGGTATATTGTTTATTATCTCTTTCTGGCGTTCCGAATGGAATGTTTTTAAACATCCCCTTGTAAATCGACTACAAAAGTAATGCTTTCTTTGGAAACAAAGAATATATTAGAGAAATTTTTCTTTAATAGAAACCGTTTTATGTTTACGTAACAATATCTGCAAACTGAACGTTGCAAATTGAAAGATTATCACTTACTTTGCACCGTATAAAACCTGAATATTAAAACGCAGTTGAAAAGATGAAGATTATTAATTTAAGTGAGACAGACTCAATATTGAATCAGTATGTATCAGAGATAAGGAACGTTGAGGTTCAGAACGACCGTTTGCGTTTTCGTCGCAACATTGAACGTATCGGCGAGGTGATGGCTTATGAAATGAGCAAGACGTTTGCTTATTCGGTGAAGGAGATACAAACTCCATTGGGGATAGCACCTGTCAGAACACCGGACAATCCATTGGTTATTAGTACGATTCTTCGTGCCGGGTTGCCTTTCCACCAAGGATTCCTGAGCTATTTCGATTATGCCGAGAATGCTTTTGTTTCTGCTTATCGTAAGTACAAAGATACGTTGAAATTCGACATACATATTGAATACATCGCTTCACCGCGTATCGACGGGAAAACTCTTATCATTACAGATCCGATGCTTGCCACCGGCGGAAGTATGGAACTGAGTTATCAGGCCATGTTGACGAAGGGACATCCGTCTGAAATTCATGTTGCTTCGATTATTGCCAGCCAAAGGGCTGTCGATCATATAGCCAGTATTCTGCCGGAGGATAAAACTACAATCTGGTGTGCAGCTATCGATCCTGAGATAAATGAACACTCTTATATTGTTCCCGGATTGGGTGATGCGGGTGATCTTGCTTTTGGCGAGAAAGAATAAACCGGTCAGATAACTGATTGTAAGACAACCTGTCTTTTTGCTCCCGGAATGTGGATTGGGGAGAAAAAAGGCAGGTTGTTTTTTATAAAATGCTTTCTGAAGGTAAACAAGCTAGGAGAGATTTGTGTATCTTTGCCGCTACTATTATAAAACATTGATAGAGTATAGTCAGAGTGGAAAAAAGATTTTCTAAGATATTTTCAATAGTCGTTTACGCATTCTTAGCTTTATGGATGGGAGCATGTAAGAGTGAACCTGTCCGCTTGCCGGAACTGAGCGGACACCGGGGAGCGGACTGTATTGCTCCGGAGAATACGCTGGCTTCGGCGGATTCATGTATAAAGTATAAGATTGACTTCATGGAATGTGATATTTGTATCAGTAAGGACAGCGTATTCTATTTATTGCATGATTCTACCTTGGATCGTACGACGAATGGAACCGGACTGATTAGAGAGTGGCTTTCGGCAGACATCGATACATTGGATGCAGGTTCATGGTTTGGCGAAAAGTTCAGCGGACAGTGTGTTCCCCGGTTGGACGTTTTATTGCGGAAGGCTAAACAGAACGGTCTGAAGCTGACGCTCGATTATCGTACGGGAGACTTTGGACAGTTGCTGGATCTGGTTCGCAGGGAAGGAATGTTAGAGAATTGTACATTTACTTTCTGGTCGGACAAGGAGGCAAAGGCTTTTCGCCAAGTGGCTCCTGAAATTCGGACATTACAGGCGTATGTAGGAGGTGGTGCCGAACTTGATAAGGTTATAGCTGAAATAAATCCCAATATTGCGGTTATTCGGATCGATTCACTGGATAAGCTCCTGGTGGAACGGTGCCATAAGAAAGGATTGAAGGTGCTTGCATTAGCACTGGGCACTGACGATGTAGAAGAGTCTGACCGGAAAGCTATTGAGCTCGGGGTGGATGTGCTGGCTACGGACAGACCGGAGCTGTTTGTAAAGAAATACAGACCAGAGCATACATGGACAAAATGATCCGGGTATTCCGGCATATAAAATAAGAGGCATCTTGAAGGAGACGCCTCTTACTTTATAGGGATTAACAGGGGGATTTTATTTTACTTCCCATGTTTCATTGGTCATCAGCAATTCCTGGAAGTTATGATACTTCTTTTTGGCTTTCACTTCATCAATCTGCTCGGCGACTGCATCGTTATAGGTAGGAGCTTCCACATCACGGATCACACCGAGTGCGATTGGGAAATCCGGTCCTTCCATTAATGCCAGTTTCAGTTGCAACGTATTATCCATGCTGTGAGCATTGTGGATAAGAATATCTTTTTCTGTCACGCCGTTCTCACCTAATTTTACCACTTTCAAGCCGAAACCTTCCTGCATCAGGCCGAACTCTTTGTTTTCGCCGAATAACATCGGTTTGCCGTGTTCCAGATAGATTGCGTTTTTAGAACGTCCTTCTTTCGTTGCGACCGATTCGTGTGTGCCGTCATTAAAGATGACGCAGTTTTGCAGAACTTCCACAACCGATGCTCCTTTATGGTTGGCTGCGGCTTTCAATACTTCGACAGAAGCCGGTCCGTCTACCGCAACACAACGTGCGAAGAAACGGCCACGCGCGCCGAAACAGAGTTCTGCCGGGTGGAATGGATCTTCTACGGTACCGTAAGGAGATGATTTGCTGACGAATCCACGGTCGGAAGTCGGGGAATACTGACCTTTGGTCAATCCGTAGATGCGGTTGTTCAATAAGATCATATTCAAGTCGATGTTACGGCGTACCGCATGGATGAAATGATTACCGCCAATGGCCAGACCATCACCGTCACCGGAGATTTGCCAGATGGTTAAATCCGGATTAGCTACCTTGGCACCTGTCGCAACAGCGGCGGCACGCCCGTGGATGGTATGGAAGCCGTATGTGTTGACATAATAAGGTAGGCGGGAAGAACAGCCGATACCGGAGATCACGGCAATGTTGTGCGGAGCTACTCCCAGTTCGGCCATAGCCTTGTGCAAGGAGTTCAGGAAAGCATGGTCACCGCATCCCGGACACCAGCGAGGCTGACCTGATTTATAATCTTTTGCTGTATATACTGTTTCGCTCATCTCTTATTCCTCCAATAATTTAGTGAATGCTTCTACAAGTTCTCTCGTAACGAACGGCTGGCCTTTTACCTGGTTGAACTGGCTGATATTCAGTCCGGGTACTTTCATTCGCAGATATCCTGCGAATTGTCCCAAGTTCTGTTCGGCTACTACAATCTTTTTATACTTTTTCAGTATTTCGGCTGTGTTCTTAGGCAGCGGGTTGATGTGCTGGAAGTGAGCGAGTGCCACTTTCTTTCCATTTTTGCGCATATGCTCTACAGCCGAATAAAGATGGCCGTAAGTACCACCCCAGCCTACTACCAGCAGGTCGGCATCAGCATCGCCTTGTACTTCCTGTTCAGGAATACTGTCGGCTATCTTGTCGACTTTGGCCTGACGCAGAAGTGTCATTTTCTGGTGATTTTCCGGTTCCGTGGAAATAACGCCTGTTTCACTGCTCTTCTCGAGCCCACCGATACGATGCATGAATCCTTCGGTACCGGGAACGGCCCAATAGCGTACGCCGGTCTTTTCGTTACGTTGGAACGGGGTCCATGTACCAATCATATCCGGTGTTACATACGGCGGATTTATAGCCGGGTACTCATCCATGTTGGGTAGTTTCCATGCGGCAGAACCGTTTGCGATAAAGGCATCGGTCAGCAGTACTACCGGAGTCATGTGTTCAAGAGCTATTTTAGCAGCCATATAAGCAGCATCAAAACAGTTGGTGGGTGAAGTAGCTGCAATGACAGGCATCGGACTTTCACCGTTACGTCCATAAAGGGCTTGCAACAGGTCTGTTTGTTCCGACTTGGTCGGCATACCGGTAGAAGGGCCTCCACGCTGTACGTTGACCACAACCAGTGGTAATTCGGCAATGACAGCCAAGTTCATGGCTTCACTTTTCAGGCAGACACCCGGTCCTGAAGTAGTCGTTACAGCCAGATCGCCTGCAAATGCTGCACCTACAGCCGAAGCGCATCCGGCGATTTCATCTTCACATTGAACGGTTTTCACGCCCAGCGATTTATGTTTGGCGAGCTCGTGCAGGATATCGGTAGCCGGAGTGATGGGGTAAGATCCCAGATAAAGTTCCAATCCCGCTTTTTCGGCAGCGGCGATCAAACCGTATGAAGTGGCTTTGTTACCATTAATATCGGTATAGAGTCCTGCGGCTTTCGGCGTTTTACTTTCAATCTTGTAAGTGGAAGTAGAGGCATGCGTGTTGGCTCCATAGTTGTAGCCGTCATTTAGCACTTTGATGTTGGCAGCGGCAATTTCCGGTTTTTTTGCGAATTTCTCGTTCAGCATTTTTTCGGCAGCAGACAGGTTGCGGTTGAATAACCAGCATACTAAACCGAGAGCGAACATGTTTTTGCAACGCAACATGGCTTTGTTGTCCAGCCCTGAATCTTTGAGGCTTTCTTTACACATCGACGAGATGGGGACTTCAAGCACTTGCTGTGTGATTCCCATTTCTTCGAAAGGATTGCCTGTCTTGAACTGTGCTTTTTCCAAGTCTTTTTCTCCGAAAGAGTCGGAATCTGTGATGACCAGCCCCTGCGGTTTGCAGAATTTAATTTGTGTTTTCAGTGCGGCGGGATTCATAGCTACCAATACGTGGCAATGATCACCCGGAGTGAATATCTTACTTGCACCGACGTGTACCTGAAAACCTGATACGCCCGTCAGTGACCCTTGCGGAGCACGGATATCTGCCGGATAATCGGGAAATGTACAGATGTCATTTCCAACCGTAGCCGACACGTTCGAGAAGATGTTGCCGGCCAACTGCATACCGTCGCCGGAATCGCCGGAGAAGCGGACAACCACTTCTTCCAATTCTTTAACCATCATTTCGTCTGCCATAATTCTATTTATATATTTAAATTTAGGATTAACATGAACCGGTGTTAGTGTGTTCTTTGAATATTAACCACCAGCGTGTCTTTTTTGTTTGTCACTTTCCTGTATATGTGGCAGGCAAAGTTCGCAAAGTTAAGTGACTTAACAAAATCTTTTCTGATTTATCTGTGGGGCTTTGTTAAAAGAGAGCTGTTTTATTGCAATTTTGTTCCCTGGAGTAAGCAAATTGTCTACATTTTGTTCAGATATGGGCTCTGACTACAACAGTTTGATATCTCTGTTTAGACCGTTTTTTGACTTATTGCTTTCTAATTCGTTTAATAGATAGATATCTGTCTGTATTTTATTTGAATTTTCTTTCACTTTTGGCGTCTCTTACCCTATTCTACTATCTCTCTTCTCTCTTATGGATTAAATGAATGTGTTTGCTTCTTCTTCTTTTATAAATCTGTTCTTTCGGGTTTGCCAAATCAGGAGAATACGCTATCTTTGCAGCCGATATCTATCATGGCCCTGTAGTTCAACGGATAGAATAGATGTTTCCTAAACATTAGATAGGGGTTCGATTCTCCTCGGGGCTACAACAATAAAACGCAGTTGGCTGATAATAGGCCATCTGCGTTTTATTATTTATTGTTGCGGTAAGAATAGCGGTAAGAATTCCGCTCACATTTTATTTTTCTTACTCCTTGATAAACTTTTCTTGTTTTTCTTATACCTTATTATATATGTTCCTCTATTGAAAACCGTCTAACTTCGTATCTTTCCTCCTGTGCACGTGCTTTTCCGGCCTTCATCTCACAGAATCGTTTAAACTCTTCTGTATATCCGCTCGACTGAATAAACTCGCAGGCCAACTCTTTTGCCTGCTGTTCTTGCCTCAACTTCCGGTGTAGTTGGTTTATTTCTCCCTGTTGCCCTACTACCTGATAAAATAGCGCCTGAGCCGCAAATGTATTGTTGTATGCTTGCATCAAAAGGTTATGTAGTTCATCGTATGGGTTCTCAAACCCGGCTAACCTGATGGGAATTATATCGCTTGCGGTACTCATGCATTCTGCGTAATGTTCTTGCCGATCTTTTTTTAGTAGTTCCGATTTCTGGGCTTGCAATGTATCAACGCTTTCCCGGGTGCAATTCATATACCCACCATTAGCTTTGCCAAGATGGATACAATCTCTATCAAATAAAATCTTCTTTGGATTTACGTTCTGCCCGTCGGCGTTCAAAATAATAAGTTCTTCCATGATGTTATAAATTAGATGTGAATAAATTCAGTTTATTTGCTGAGGCCACGCATAAAGCCAGCCCAATAATGTTTGGTGCGGTTGTCTCCGCCTCAATGCTAAATAGTAGGATAACGCCTACTATTAGCCCGGTCAAATAGATTGCTTTCATTATATATTGTTCTTGTGGTATGCGTTGACCGCACCCCGGTTAATAATCAATCACCACAATAGTTACCCCAACCCGACCAATCGGAATAATGATTGCCCCGTCCATATCCATACGCTACACATTCAGCCTCAACACTGGCATACTTTTGTTCTTTCAGTTTAGCTAATCTTTCGGCACGCTCAGCATCAATACGAGCGGTTCGGGCTGCGACTTCTTGCGCTTCTCTCTTCTTTGCTTCATGGTAAGCAATAGTTTCTGCCCGGTTAGCTTCGATCTGTTTGCGGAACTTTGCCATACTCCAAGAGGCTTTTAATGCCTGTGAAAAAGTGGAGAATCTCTCGGGGCTATTACGACGGAGAGAGTGAGCGTCTTTCATTATTTGGGATAAATTGTAAGTTGTCATATTATTATATCTTTTATGTTCTATTTTCTGCTACAAATATAGCGTATAAGATATAATTAGACAAGTAAAGCAATTATTTATATTACCTTTAATGCTATATTTAACTTTTATTTATATCGTAAATGGTATATGCTGCAAAAAACTCCCTATTTTTGCAGTATAACTTAAAAGGTATAATCAGTATGCGAACAAGAATTAAAGAATTATGCAGAGAAAAAGGGATGACCATCAGCGCAATAGCCGAACAGATAGGCACGACGCAAACAAGTCTTAGCCGCGCTTTAGGGGATAACGGAAATCCCACTCTTGAAACCCTCGATAAGATCGCCAACGCTTTAAATGTTCATATTACCGAACTGTTTGAGCAGCCCCAGAGTAACGAAGCCGGGATAACATGCCCGCATTGCGGAAAGTCGATCACTATTAAAGTAGAATAGTATGGGGCAACTGGAACTTATTCAAAGTAAGATTTACGAGATTAGAGGGCAAAAGGTCATGTTAGACTTTGATTTGGCGGAAATGTACGGTATTGAAACGAGGGTATTAAAACAGGCAGTACGCCGCAACCTGAAACGCTTCGAAGGTGAGGACTTTATGTTTGAACTAACAAAGGAAGAACTTTCAAGATCACAAATTGTGACCTTGAACAGAGGTAGAGGCGGAAATTTTAAATACATGCCCTTTGCTTTCACTGAGTTAGGTGTTGCAATGCTGAGCAGTGTTCTAAATTCTGATACTGCGATAGAAATAAACAGGGGTATTATGCGCGCATTTGTAGCGGTTAGAAACCTTCTGCTTAATCCTCCTACTGATCCGGTATATGAACTACAAAACGAGATGAAGGAACTCAAAACGTATATCGAAGAAGTGTTTGCCGACTATAACGACATAAACGACGACACCCGAGTACAACTGGAACTTATTAACCAGACGCTGGCCGAGTTACAGGCACAAAAGAAACTGGCTGATAAACCCCGCAACCCCATCGGCTTTGTTACTACGAAACCAAAAGAGTAATACCAATTGTTAACTACTGGCAAAACGGCTGGCATATCTACTGGCGAAACTACCGTAAATTTTCCGGTAGTTATGTCAGTAGTCAGACTACCCGGCCGCTATGAAGCAGCGTTTATTTGTTTCGATTCTGCATTATCATTTGCGATATTGTTTGCATAACCATCTGCATTATCATTTGCGTACCTATTTGCGTTCCTTCGCTGTTTCCTTGCGTATGGGAACTGTTTATTAACTTGCGGTTTATTAGATAGTTGAGGCAAGCAAATTGTGTTTCCTTTTGCGTTCCTGTTCCTTTCTCGCTTGTTCTGCCATGGCTGCAACAAAGACTGATGATATGTTGCCCTTTACCCTGTCCCTTATGCTGTCTCTCTGTATATGTTGATTTGGGCGAGCTTATCAGAGTGAAGGGGGCTGGCTTTTTTATACAATGGGGTAAGCCGCCCAAACCCACCTCACTCAGTTTTTTTACGCGCGAGGTGTTTTTATTCTGGGGGGGGATCGCTGGGGGTGATGCAATTTATCACTATTCATTTTCAATTCAGTAGTTTAGATGTTCCTGACTTATATAATTTCATGATAAAATATTCGCCTGTTTCCGTCCAATACATGTGCTTTTCTGTTCTTGGCTCACCAGTATTGGGGTTGGTAAAGTGGAACGTCTTATATCCTTCAAGCCCCTTTCCGCGCATGTCGCTGTATAACACATAGACCCCGTTAACTTTGTATTGTACCTTTGAATCACAAAGGAACTTATTGAGTTTGCGGGCACTTATACCCAATTCGGCGGCGATGGAATCGGTTGCAATAAGCGATTTTGATTGTAACACCTTATCACAATATTCTGCTTTGGGCTTCATCGCTTCAATTGCTTGCGTGTTAGCCACATTCTGCATACGGAGTGATACATTCTGCTTCTGTTCTGTTTTCAGGGCTGTAAGCAAACGAATCATATTATCAGGGTTTCGTATCACCTGCTCAATAGTTTCCAACGTCATATATGCGCCATGCTTGCGGATGGATGGTAATACCTCGGACGTTACCCACTTGCGGAACGGTTTCGCCCTTTCTGAATCGCTACGAATAACGACATCATACAACCCGCTCTCAGTGACAAACGTAGCCTGCTGTCCATTTCTTAACCCTAAGTCTAACTTAGCCTTTAAATCATCATCCAATCGACTCGCTACAGCCGTTGGGTTAGATAATCCAATCACGCCGCATACATCGGCCAAACAGAATAAAGGCTCTCCGCTTGCAGTTATTACGGTTCTAACCTGGCCCAAACTCTCATTGCTAAAAATCTTAATTTCGTTCATAATACTTTGGCTTTTAATTGTGTTTATTATCATTAAGTGACGTTTTGCCTGGTGATCGTTTCGGCTTTACAAATTCAAAATTTCTTTCGGCTTCTGAAAGATCACCGAACATCATTTCGATTTCATCCGGTACGGGATTCGGATTTTCTTCGTGTTCCGGATCGGCAACTCTCAGAAAACATCCCCATAAATATTGGTTCATCTCGTAGATACTTTTGAATCCGAATTTATCGCGTATCCGGCTTGCGCGCTCCCATTGTTTGTGATTAAGACGGGCTACAATCTTTTTAGGCGGGCCACCCAGTAATGCCAGCCTTTCCGCTTTCCTTGCCGCTCTTTTAGCGGCCTGTTCTTCTGGTAACATAATGATCTGTTTTGTTGGGTTTGTAAATTAGTGTCTATGATTCAGAGGGAAATCAATTTGATACATTGAAAGCACCTCCCGGGCAGCCTCAAATACTTCCTCCCTGAATTGGATTTTATTTTTCTTTATCCATCGCTTTATGCTTTTTACGCATGATTCTTCACGTAGATAGTCAAACGTGTACCTTTCGCATGCCAATGCACCCGTAGATAATTCAATAGCTCCGTATATTTGAGGGTCTACGCTGTTGGTAATGCAGAATTGCAAGCCGTGGGCTTCAAATAGTTCGCCCGTACATTGCGCTATTCCGAAAGCGGTTGCCCGGTTTATGGTGATATGTTTTGTTTTAGACATGGTTATTATAGTTTTTAATTGGGTTGTTATTACAATAGAGACCAGTCAGCCTCAGCCTGTGTTAAACTCTTCAATATCCGGAGGCTTTCCCCTACTTTTTATCTCACCTCTGGCAGTGTATGATAATTTCGCATCCATATTAGGCGGTTTATCGAGGCTGTCAGGTGGTTGTGGTTCTGGGGTAATGTAGGCGATAAAGTCACCCCTTATCCAAGTATTGATTTTATCGCCTAAATGCCTTTTTTCTTTCTGTTCCAAAAACGTTGATTTTGCCGCCTCTTTTATTGTTTCCGTTTTAGATGGATTGTTGCCTTCGTTTACTTTTACCACTTTCTGCAAATTTGCAAAAAAGTTGATTTTATCGCCTAAATGTCTCGGTTCGCAGTCTCTAAGATTTGCGCATTCTTGTTTAATCAATATTGCCAGTTCTTTTTTTATAGATGAAATCCCGGTACGCTCCGCCAAATCATTTAACTTTTGCTTTTTCTTATACAGATTACTCGCATTTAAGTTTTGCCAATCATCGCCAATGAATAGAGCTAATAAATCACGCTCTTTCTTGCTTAATTCTTCCAATGGTACAGCCTCAACAATTACAATATCTTCCAACGCTTTAAGCAAAAGAGCTTCAAATCTTATCCAGACATCAGCACTAAGTAAGTCGCCCAATTTTGATACGGATATATGATTTCTTTTTAAAAATGAAACTTTCGCTCTTATTTCGATGCGTAGAATATTATCAAAGCCCAATACGCCACATTGTCGCCCCTTATCGTATATTTTTAGCTCGTACAAACTGGATTCATGTTTTAAACCCATGTTTCCCGTGTGAACAAATTTATTTGCCTTATACATTCTTATAGCTTTCAGAACTCTTTGCGGATCATACGGAAGTCTTATATTTACTCCAAATTCAACCCTGCGTAACCTCGTTGCGCCTGGTTCAATCCCGTAGACTTCTTTCAATTCAGTGAACACACGGCACAAGTCAGACAGCCGGAAAGAATCGGCATTATGTAAACCACCGTTAGCGTACTTATGCAGGCTTCCGCGAAGCGTGCATACTTTGCGGATTTCTCCCGTATTTGTATCTACCCCGTCGAAATAGTCAAACTTTAGCCCGTTGGCGTTGACGCAAACCGAATCACGGTATGTATCAACGCCTTGTTTATCGGCCAGTTTATACACGTCTAAGGGCAACCAACTTGTTGTTATACCGTCTATCATTGAATAAGTAGATACGTAATTAGTTTCTACGTGAATACTTAATGCTTGACATGTCTTTTATAGCTGCCTCGACATCGGTATAGACATAGCGTATACGCGTGCCTATTCGCTTGGCTTTTATAAGTCCTGCGTTAGTCCAGTTATCCAGTGTTGGAAGTGAGATTTTTAATAATTTGGCGGTTTCTTGGCGCGTAAGTAATTTGCTTGCCACATTGGTAGGCGTAGGACTGATAGACTTTATTTTGTCATCAATCACTTTAGAAACTAACGCCTCAATGTCTGACAAAGAAACGTTTTGCAGAATAATAGAATTTTGCGTCATAATATTTATTTTGGTTTGATTATGACGCAAATATGAATGATTTATTTTTGCTAAAAGTTCCCCAAGTTCCGAGCGGAACAAAAGGGAACAAAACGGAATTTTTATTTTATGTAAAATGTCGGTCTATCCATCTTTTAAAGATGCGATCAAACCGATTTTTTGTATCTGATTCTCCATCTGCTTTTCTAAGTGCTCTAATTGTGCAATACTCACCGTTTATAGTATTGTCCTTCCCTACTGTTAGCCCAAATTGATTATATAGCAAATTTAGCTGATTGGATTCGCTGTCCTGTGCTATTACTCCATGTTCTTTTAAGCAATAATAAAGCTCTGCTAACTCTGTCTTTTTTTTGCTTTCTCCTACCCATTGTCCGGTATTTATATACCCATTGATTTCTAATATTCTTTCAAAATCCGCAGTATTTTCTTTCCACGGCGACCTAAATATTTCTTTGTATGATATATTTTGCTTATTAATATTTTGAGGTACAACGTTGTTGGCTTTAGGCTTATTTTGGTTTTCTTTTGCTAAATCATTATAGCGCGCATTTACCATCTCTATATCCTGTATAAATTCAAGTCTTGTATATATGTGGGTTACTTTACTACCCAGATGGTTTACGTATTCAACTTTTACACCGGAACTCTCCGAGGTGTATAAATCTGTTAATAACGCTATATATATCCAGTCTTTCGCTTTGCCAACCATTGTCTCTAATTTTATAACCTTTTCTTGCTCTGTTTTATCAGAGTTTATAAGAAAATACATCAATTCGGTAATATTACCTTTGCCGCCTTCTACCTTTTTAAGTATCTCTTTAGTATTTCGAGATATATCTTCGCATCCTTTTAGAGTTTGTATTCGGGATGCATCGAACTGCAACAATGTCTTTTTTGTATTTTCGTTCGTATCTTTTGCGATGTGTTCCATACATACCCGTACAAAGCTATTATCAAGCTGGGGTTTTATGCTTTCTAAGAAGTCAAATACTATTCTTACAACGGTTAGTTTGTCTTTGTTTTCTGAGATACAATATCTTTCTATATTGTCTAATATAGGTGTATTTCTGTCTGCAATGAATCGGTATAGTATGTTGTCCATGTGCTAATAACCTATTTATTAATTACCATTTGATTAAAGAAACTGTGTGCCCGTAGTTGCAGGGCGTTTTCTTTGTCTGAAATCTTAATGTATTTCATAAAAGAGGATTCTGTTTTGTGTCCGGTGATTTTCATTATACTAATGGCTGGCACACCTGCAATAAAAGCATTTGTTGCAAACGAGCGCCGGGCGGTGTGGCTTGTTACGAGTTCCCATTTTGGCAACGTCTTTTTGAATGATAGATCGCCCTTTTGCAGGTCTAAGCAAATTGGTTCGTTTATCTTTGCCAGCTTGGCGACTTCTTTTATATAGTCGTTAAACTTTTGATTTGATGGGATTTTAGGCAAGTCATACCCGTATTTCTCCATTATTAACCGCACCCTTGTGTGGAGTGGTATTACTACAGTATGCCCGGTTTTAATGGTTTTTATTGTTATTGTTCCATCGCCACTGAAATTATTCGCACATAGCTGTGATAAATCGCTAAAACGCAATCCAGTACAGCAGCCTATTATAAACAGATCGCGCACCCGGTCAAGCCGTTTAGCTAATGATAAATCAATATTGTATATCTGTGTTAATTCCGAATCATTGAGATACACCGAAAAGGTTTCAGAACTTGGCTTTTTGAAACTTTTCTTTTTGAAATCTAAGTTTTTATGCAATCCCCTGTCATAAGATTCGTTCATAAACGTTTTGACATCCTTTATACGAGTTCCTACAGTGTTGGGTGAATAGTTTTTTGATGTCAAAAACTCTACGAAATCTAAATGAAAGTCTAAATTTATTTCATCAAATCTTAGTCGTTTATTTTTTAATATTGAATAGTCTTTTAATTCTCTAAGCGTTTGTTTATAACCCTTTATAGTAAGTGGCTTTCTATCACATATTTCTATAAAGTTTTCAATGAATGCAGGTAATGTGTCTATTATCGTTTCTTTTACTTGCTTGTGTGCTTTGTATATGCTATCCAGCTCTTTTGTTATTAGTTCATTTGTTGGCGCTATTCCGTCATTCTCCAATCTGCGTAGTATATCCATTGTCTTTGCCTCGATATTGGTTAATGACATTTTTAGTTCTTTGTATCTTTGAATGTTTTTAGGCTCACCTTTGGATTTGTCCCAGCCGTCTGGGTGTATTGTGTGCGTTGTATAGTACTTTAATGGTAGGTACTTCTTTTTGCCGTTTGGCAGGAGTTGAAATGCTCCGTAGCTAAACAGGAAATATATAGCCGTTTCGTCTTTAGATTTGGGACGTGTGAGATAGAATTTGATAGTAGCCATATTTGAGTATTTTATATACAGGCAAATATAATACTTTTTTCTCTGCGGTAAGAATTGCGGTAAGAATATCTTTTGTTTTTCTTATTTTTGCTTTGCTTCTCTTTCTTCTTTGTTTTTGTAAACTGCTTATTAATTGGGTGTTGTGGCAAAGTTTAGTATGTATCAGAAATATGTTTAGTAGTCTCCTCGGGGCTACAGAAAATAAAAAGCCTCCTCCGCAATTACGCGGAGGAGGCTTTTTTATACCTTATATATTAGGCTTTATTCTTCTGTAGTAGTTGCAGGTGCCGAACCTTTTTTGTTTTTCAGCATCATATAAGCAATTGGAGAAGCTACGAACAGAGATGACAGTGTACCGATGACAACACCCAGGATCATTGCGAAGGCGAAGCTGCGGATAGAATCACCACCCAGGATGAAGATACACAGCAACACGATCAATGTACTCAAAGAGGTGTTGATGGTACGTGCCAGAGTTGTGTTCAGAGAGTCATCAAACAACTGTTTTACGTTGCGTTTCGGATACAGGCCGAAGAATTCACGCACACGGTCGAAGATTACCACCTTATCGTTGATTGAGTAACCGATAGCAGTCAGGATAGCGCCGATGAAAGTCTGGTCGATCTCCAGAGAGAACGGCATCCAGCCCCAGCACAGCGAGTAAGCACCTAAGATCATCAGTGTATCACTGGTCAGTGCTGCTACAGAACCCGCACTGTAAGCGATGTTACGGAAGCGGATCAGGATATAAAGACCGATAGCAACCAAAGCGAATACAACCGACCAGATGGCTGAAGTCTTGATATCGTCAGCGATACTCGGACCTACTTTCTGTGAACTGATGATACTGCCGCCCGTATGGTTATCGCGGTCGATGAATGTAGCCAGTGTGATGTTCTGAGTCAGCATCGGTTTCAATGCTTCGTACAGGTAAGATTCGATTTCAGAGTCTACATTGTTACCTTCGTCCTGAATACGGTAGTTGGTACTGATACGTACAGTCTTCTTATCGGTACCGATAGAGATAACGCTTACGTTGGCATCACCGAACTTGTTAGAGATCAGCTCACGTACCTGTTCCGGTTCGATCGGATTTTCGAACTGAACCTTGAAGTTACGTCCACCGGTGAAGTCGATACTCTGGCTCAAACCGCGGGTTACCAGCGAACCGATACAGATCAGCAAAATCACGCCTGTGATAGTCAGCCATTTCTTGTTGCCACCCATAAAGTCGAAGTGTGTATTTACCAGCATCTTCTTAGAGATAGGTGAAGTAAATGTCAGATTCAGCAGTTTGTCTTTGCTCATGAAGTGTTCGTAAACCAGACGGGTCATGAACACGGCTGTAAAGAATGAACAGAGGATACCGATGATCAGAGTCGTGGCGAAACCACGGATCGGACCTGTACCGAAATAGAACAGGATGATACCGGTGATGATAGAAGTCAAGTTGGAGTCGAAGATAGCAGAGAAGGCATTTGAGTAACCGTCCGCCAATGCTTTCTTCACACCTTTGCCGCTACGAAGCTCTTCTTTGGTACGTTCGTAGATCAACACGTTCGCATCCACCGCCATACCGAGTGACAACACCATACCGGCAATACCTGACATGGTCAGCGCAGCCTGGAAAGATGAGAGGATACCCAGTGTGAAGAAGAAGTTCAGTACCAAAGCGCCGTTGGCAATCATACCCGGGATGAATCCGTACATAGAGCACATGTAGATCATCAACAGGATCAGAGCGACAACGAATGAGAAGATACCTGCATTGATAGATTCCTGACCCAGTGACGGACCGACGATGTCTTCCTGAACGATGTGTGCAGGAGCCGGCATCTTACCGGACTTCAATACGTTAGCCAAGTCCTTTGCCTGTTCCGGAGTAAAGTGGCCGGTGATCTGTGAGTTACCACCTGTAATCTCGTTACTTACGTTCGGAGCGGAATATACATAATTATCCAATACGATGGCGATGGACTTATTGATGTTCTGCTTGGTCAGCAATGCCCAGCGACGTGCGCCGTCAGAGTTCATCGACATGCTTACAGACGGTTTGCCGTATTGGTCATAGTCGTCTTTAGCATCGGTTACAACGTCACCTTCGAGCGGTGCTTTACCGTTACGTTCGGTTGATTTGATGGCATACAATTCAAAAGTCTGTCCTTTCGGATCGTATTCGAACGGAGAAACACCCCATTTCAGGCGAAGATCTTTCGGCAACTCGGCAGCTACTTCTTTCATAGCGAGGTATGAATTGACAGTCGCTGTATCTTTATAGTTTGCATAACCTACCACAGGGCCTCCGTTCGGATTCACACTCAGGATAGCCAGTAGCGGATGCTCTTTCTTCAGTTGTTCCAGATCGGCAGAAGAAGCCTGCTGTTTCTTTTCTCCGCCTTTCAGTGCGGCAGCAAGGCTGTCGGCAGCGCTGACTGCTTTATCGGGAGTAGCTTCTGCTGCAGCCAAGGCGGTTGAATCTACTGCGGCAACTGTATCGTTGACGGTAGCTTCGTGTGCCAGGACTGCGCGGAGTTTAGAGTCGGCAGCCTGCAGGTAAGGAGCTACTTCCTTGGCGTTGTATGTTTCCCAGAATTCGAGGTTAGCCGATCCCTGAAGCAGCTTTCTTACACGTTCGGGTTCTTTGATACCCGGAAGTTCCACCATGATACGTCCCATTTTGTCTTCGAGGCTCTGGATGTTGGGCTGAACCACACCAAAGCGGTCGATACGTGTACGAAGCACGTTGTATGAGTTCGTTACGGCAGCTTTTACTTCTTCTCTCAGCACCTTTTCAACTTCGGCGTCTGATGATTTCTGGTTTACTTTGTCTTTGAGCTGTTGTGTCGCGAAGAGTTCAGAGAGTTTGGCACCCGGTGCAACTTTGTGATACTCTTTAATAAACAGTGTGATCACGTCGTCCTGGCTGGTGGTTGCCTGTTTGGCAGCTTCGGCCAGTGCTTTGTTGAAAGCTTCGTCGGGCTTGTTGTCAGCCAATGCTTTGATAACATCGGGTACAGACACTTCGAGGATAACGTTCATACCTCCCTTAAGGTCCAGACCTAAACTGATTTCCATTTCACGACACTGTTTCAGCGTATAGTTACCCAACCATACTTTCTCGTTGGAGAGAGAGTCGAGGTAATCCTGCTCTACCTTCACGTCGCCTTTCGCAAACTCTTTTGCCTTATTGGTATAATGGCGAGTCACGAAGGAGAAAGAGAGGTAGAACACGCATACCAGCGTGAGTAATACCGCAAAAACCTTTACAAATCCTTTGTTTTGCATTTTACTTTTAATTTATTATGATTACATTTTAATTGATTTCTGTCGCATACAAGGCTGCAAATATAGTTTTTTTTTCACATTCAGAAGTAATTAGGAGGCAAATATTTGAATGTGAAGGGGATTTTTGGGACGCTTCGACAGATATTGGCGGAAGTATCGTTTGTCTTTTTGGCAATATGTCAAATGAAACCTCCCAGTTTTCTTTTTTTCGACTCTCGGGACAGGAGGGGCCGGAAAAACGTCTCTATTTCGTTTCCCGGTTTATCGTTTTGTTTTGTCCGGCTTTTATTTTCCGTCAGAAAGAAAGCGATCTGGAAGTAAATATTCCCGGTGCTCTTCAGGGAGGGGAATTTTAGTCTTTTTGATACTCCGGTAGGTGATTCGGAGAGCAACCGGTTAGAGCATGAAGAGCCGGAATAAGTCGTGTTTTCCGGAGCAGTAAACGTAGTTTTCAAAACGTATGGAGATGTCAGTGCAAAGAAGTAAGCGTTTTTAGAAAATGTAACCGTCTTTTGAAGGAAATGCTTACTTCTTTTTCGGAAAACGAAGAGGCTTTTAGTATCGAATCCGGACTTATTCTTACTTAATCCCCGGCTTTGACCCTTCAATGACCCGGTTTTCTTCCTGTTCGGCCTCCGGTTGGGCATTCTTTTTGTAAAGACGAGTTAGCGGATTGGTCTTTTTCCTGTCTTTTTGCTTGCAAGGCTGATGAATCATGAACAAAAGAACAATTCTTCCTTTGCGTGCTTTGGGGAAGAGCCGTAACGGGCGAAGCTATTCAGATTCTTCTGAAAGGGATTGTTGTTTGCGATTAATCGGGGAGCGTAATATAGCACCAGATGGGATAATGGTCTGAGTCTTTGATGGAATTGTCCACCGTGCATCCGGACGCTTTCAGGTTTTTACTGACCAAAATATTGTCAATCCGGAAATAGAATTTATTCTGGTTGTATGAGATGCCCAGCCCGCATCCCGATTCAGTAAAAGCATCGTCCATATCTTGCGAGATGACCCGGTGGGCATACGAAATCGGGGAGTCGTTAAAGTCGCCGCAAACGATGACCGACGGATAAGGTGAATGGGCTATTTCCTGAGCGATGGTGCGTGCCTGTGCCGAGCGGATGGCCGAAGCTTCTGCCAGTTTATTGACGAGTTGCCGTACACCGCTTTTCACTTTTCCCGCCTTCGGATCTTTCAGCATGTCTTCATACACCACTTTGTCTTCTCGGGTAAGTTTATTCGACTCAAGATGATTGTTTATCAGCAGCACGGTGTCTTTTCCTATCTTGATCTCGTAAACCATGCTGCCGTTGTAGTTGCTCCGGTAGTCGAGCATGCGTGCCGATAGAATCGGAAACTTCGAGTAACAGGCCAGTTGACTGCCTGCTCCGGTTTTTCCCACTTGCTTGATGTTGTGATGCGGATAATCCTTTAATGCCTGCCTGATCTCTTTATTGCTGAGATGTATCTTGGCGGTTTCGGAGCCGGCATACTCCTGCATGCAGACGATGTCGGCGTTGCTGTTTTTTATATAATTCAGGATGGGGTTTTGTCCGTTCTCTTTCTTCATGTTCCCAAAGGACATGATGTTGTACGAAAGGAGTTTGATGCTGTTTTCCGGTTGTCCGGCCGTTCCCGGGTTGACAGGCATATAGGTGCGCAACTGCGGATAGCAAAGGAGGAATCCCAGTAGGGGTACCAGTGCGAAACGGTAACGCACGATGAGCCAAAAGATCAGAAAGCAGAAGTTGATGACGAGAAAAATGGGAAAAGTTAGTCCCAGGCATGACTGCACCGGATGCACTTCGGGATTGATATACGGGCTGTAAGCTGTCAACAGTAACATTCCGATGAAGAATGCGTTGACAGCCAGACATAAGAATAGGGCTAATCTGCCTATATGCTTCATGTGCTATCTTTTGCTTGCGTCGAACAAGCTCTTTTTTTCTTCTGTTGTCAGACTCTCGTATCCCGACTTCTTCAGCTTGTCGAGAATCCGGTCTATCTCGTCCGATTGTGCCTTCTTGCGGGCGTTGTAATCGTAGTCGTTCTGACGGGTATTGTTTCCGTAATGCACCTTCATCTTGGGTTTCCGCTTCCAGGTTTTGGCGCTGAACAGGGCGGCGATGGCATCGAGCGCCTTGTTGACCCATGAAGTGATGTCTTTCCCTTTGTTCAGGCTTGCTGCAAACCAGAGTCCTGCCAGTGCTCCGCCCAGGTGGGCGATGTGTCCGCCCGCATTGCTCGATGTGATGAACAGCAGATCGGTCAGCACCACGATCAGGGCCAGATATTTCAACCGTACATTGCCGAAGAAGAGAAGGCGTACGGGATAGTTCGGCTCCCGGTAGGCTGTTGCCACGACGATAGCCAGCACCGAAGCCGATGCGCCTACCATGGTGGAGTAGGCGGTCATGGGACGGAAATACGGGAAAACATTATAAGAAATCATATAAAGCAGTCCGCCGCAGATTCCTCCTACTATATAAAGGCCTCTCAGGTGCTTGCCCGAGAAGAAATACAGAAACAGCGCCCCGAACCAATAGAGCCATAGCATGTTGAACAGGATGTGCAGAAATCCCGCATGCATGAACATGTAGGTGAAGATAGACCATGGCTGCCATGCAAATCGGGTAAAAGAAGCCGGCAAAGCCAGCAGCTCGAAGATACCGGCGGCACTCCGGTTGAACAACTGCAGTAAGATACCGATCAGCGTTGTAATGACAAATACCCCAACGTTGATGAATATCAGTTGAATATAGACGTTCCCTCTACGAAACGCTTCTTTCAGGTCAGTTATAATATGTCCCATTGTTTCTGTTCTTTTTTCTCCAGTACATGATCAGGATAAATCCGAATATCATTCCTCCGAGATGTGCGAAGTGCGCCACGTTGTCGCCCGGATTATTGGCAAAACCTGCATACAGTTCTATCAGGGCATATCCGATAACGAAGAATTTTGCCTTGATAGGGAAAGGCAGCGGGAAGATGAACAACTGCTGGTTGGGGAACAGCATTCCGAAAGCCAGCAAGATGGCGTACACGGCTCCCGAAGCTCCCACTGTAGTCATCATGTTCAGGTATTCACTCATAGGGATGATACCCGTACCGATGTTTACACTGGTATATTGCGACAGTTCGGTCACGTATTGTATGTATTGTACTCCTTCCTGAAGTAAGCCTGCGCCCACGCCGCAGAGGATATAATAAAATAAAAAACGTTTCGGGCCCCATACTTGTTCGAGAATCCGTCCGAACATCCATACCGCAAACATATTAAAGAAGATGTGGGTGAATCCCCCGTGCATAAACATGTAAGTGAATAGCTGTGCCGGATTAAAATTGTCGGCAAGGAAAAAGTGCAGACCCAGATAGTCGGATAAGTTGATCCCATAGCTTTGTGCTACAAATTGTGCGAGGAACAGGAGAACATTGATAATTATCAGGTTTTTTGTTACAGTAGGCATCCTTCTTATTTGTTAATGTAATTAATGTGATAATGTGCGTATTAGCTTCTTCGCACATCATAATGAACGCAAAAATACGAATAAATTCTGTTCTACAACAGAAAAATAATCTACTATTAGTTCTTTTTCAACAATTTGATGTGTTTTTTTGATGTTTTTATTTGATATATTGTTTTGTTACTTTATATTTGTGAGGATTTTAAGGATATCTTTTGTGTAACATATATTAATTAATCATTTACGTATTATGAATAAGGCTGAACTTATTAATGCAATGGCAGCGGAATCCGGCTTGAGCAAAGTGGATTCTAAGAAAGCGCTTGAAGCTTTCTTTTCTTCGGTTACAAAAGCTTTGTCGGCTGGTGACAAAATTTCCTTGGTTGGATTTGGTACATTCTCTGTAGCTGAAAGATCAGCAAGAATGGGAATCAATCCTTCTACCAAGAAGGCAATTGAGATTCCTGCAAAGAAAGTTGCTAAATTTAAACCGGGTGCTGAGCTGACAGATGCTATAAAATAAGCATTTATAGTTGAAAAGAAATTAAGAGAGGAGGCGCTTTAGCGTCTCCTTTTTTTGTATCTTTGCGCGCAGAATAATAACTTGGATATGAAGATAGAAGATAAACTTGTGACGTCCGTAATCAGCGGACTCAAAGCACTTTACGGACAGGATGTACCTGCCGCGCAGGTGCAGCTGCAAAAGACGAAAAAAGAGTTTGAAGGACACCTCACCCTTGTGGTATTCCCCTTCCTGAAAATGTCGAAGAAGGGCCCGGAGCAAACCGCACAGGAAATCGGTGAGTATCTGAAAGCCAATGAACCGGCTGTGGCAGCTTTTAATGTGATCAAAGGTTTCCTGAATCTGACCGTTGCGTCGGCTACGTGGATCGAACTGCTTAATGAAATTCATGCCGATGCGCAATATGGCATTGTATCGGCAGATGAAAATGCCCCGCTGGTGATGATTGAGTACTCTTCTCCCAACACCAATAAACCCCTTCACCTGGGCCACGTTCGTAATAACCTGTTGGGTAATGCGTTGGCCAATATCGTCATGGCGAACGGCAATAAGGTGGTTAAAACCAATATTGTCAACGATCGCGGTATCCATATCTGTAAGTCGATGCTGGCATGGCAAAAGTATGGCAAGGGTGAAACTCCCGAATCATCAGGCAAAAAAGGCGATCATCTGGTAGGTGATTATTATGTCGCTTTCGATAAGCATTACAAAGCTGAAGTAGCTGAACTGATGGAGAAAGGCATGTCGAAGGAAGAGGCGGAAGCTGCCTCCCCGTTGATGAATGAAGCGCGTGAGATGTTGGTGAAATGGGAAGCCGGTGATCCGGAAGTGCGTGCGCTTTGGCAGATGATGAATAACTGGGTATACGCCGGTTTTGATGAAACGTACCGTAAGATGGGAGTCGGTTTCGATAAAATCTATTATGAATCCAATACATACCTGGAAGGTAAAGAGAAAGTGATGGAAGGCCTTGAGAAAGGTTTCTTCTTCAAGAAGGAAGACGGTTCTGTCTGGGCTGACCTGACAGCCGAAGGATTGGATCACAAACTGTTGCTTCGCGGCGATGGAACTTCGGTATACATGACTCAGGACATCGGTACGGCTAAGCTGCGTTTTGCCGATTATCCCATCGATAAAATGATCTACGTGGTAGGTAACGAGCAAAACTATCACTTCCAGGTATTGTCTATCTTGCTGGATAAACTCGGATTTGAGTGGGGCAAGAGCCTGGTGCATTTCTCTTATGGTATGGTCGAACTGCCTGAAGGCAAGATGAAGTCACGTGAAGGTACGGTGGTGGATGCTGATGACCTGATGGCCGAAATGATTGCGACAGCCAAAGAAACCTCTCAGGAATTGGGCAAACTGGACGGCTTGACACAAGAAGAGGCGGACGATATTGCACGTATCGTTGGATTGGGTGCACTGAAATACTTTATCCTGAAAGTGGATGCCCGTAAAAATATGACTTTCAATCCGAAAGAGTCTATCGACTTTAACGGTAATACAGGACCTTTTATCCAGTATACGTATGCACGTATCCGGTCTGTGTTGCGCAAAGCCGCCGAAGCGGGTATCGTGATTCCGGAAGTACTTCCGGCCAATATCGAACTCAGCGAGAAGGAAGAGGGATTGATTCAGATGGTTGCCGATTTTGCTGCGGTAGTGCGCCAGGCAGGTGAAGACTATAGCCCGTCGGGTATCGCCAACTACGTTTACGACCTGGTGAAAGAGTACAATCAGTTCTATCATGACTTCAGTATCTTGCGTGAAGAAAATGAAGACGTGAAGTTATTCCGTATTGCTCTGTCTGCCAATATTGCCAAGGTTGTCCGTTTAGGTATGGGATTGCTGGGCATTGAGGTGCCGGATAGAATGTAAGAAGTTCTTTGAACAAAAATAGAAACTACGGGGTTTCTTTAGCCGGGACACAACTGCTAAAGAGATCCCGTATGTTGTATTACGGGGAGTCTTGCCATAAGGTAGGGGATAAAACAGACAGTGGCGATCCAAGCACTTTTTATGCCATGGATCGCCACTGCCAATAATGACCGGTTATTTCAGGTTAGTTTAAATCCTGATAATCCCAGATCTTATGTGATTTACCGTCTTCGCCGATAATGCCGCCGGAGCAATATTTGTAGACAAGTTCTTTTTGGAAACTGCCGATGGAGCTTACTTTACCGTTGATCCAATCGCTAAAGCCCGGGTAAGTCTCAAAAAGACTGTTCTTTTCCTGTGGATAGCTGAATATGCCATTATTATTCGAAACGGCCAGGCCATAAGGCATATTTTCCTTATTTACCATATCGTAGGATTTGTAATCGATGTCTGAGCTGGCAGCGTACATCCGTTTTCCGTCTACCTCAATGAACCAGGCTACCCACGCTGCTTTTTTCTCAGTTCTGGGGATGGCATAGTTTTTTATATTGGTTGAAGCCAGTTTGTAACGTATCGGGTCATTGTCATTGACCGTATTGATGAATCCCTGTCTTCCGCCGAATAAATCGGTTCTGACGTCATCGCTGATCATATGCGTTGAGCCATCGGATAGGATACATCCCAGTTTGATCGTCTTGGTGCTTCCCAATGCAATAGGTTGTATCTCTATTGTTTCAAGGCTTTCCTCTTTAGCCCAAGGGAGATCAGTCTGATGTTTCACGTGAATGATTAAGTCGTTGTAATCGTAATCACCGTTTTGCGTATCTTCAAACATGACTGCCTGCCAGGTTTTGGCATAAGTGGTCTCGGCACCTTCTTTTAGAACATCATAACTGATGTTGATACCGTCTCCTTCGGCACGAGTCGATATTGTGGCGTTTTTGGGGATACGGATGGTGATAGGTTCATTAGCCATTGCCAGGGTATCTTCTCCGGAGGTGACAAAGGTGGTATACCCCTCTTTGACAGGTACGCTGAAATCTTTGGATGTTTCGCAATTTGCTACACGTGTTTCGATAATCTGAGAATAATCTTTCTCATCCTCGATACAAGAAGCCCACAATGCAATGGAGGCGACTGCTAAAATGACTTTCTTCATAGACTGTTCGTTTTGTTTGTTCTGCAAAGATAAACAATTAAAATGATAACTTGCTGAATAATAGTTTGAAAAACAAAAAAGTACAAACAATACAGACCTTATCTACTTTTTAGAGAAAGTAAGTATAATCTGTATTATTTGTACTTTTCAGTCGGGATGCCCGAATGCGGCTATTTTTTCTTAGCGTAGCGTCCGCGTTTCGGAGCGTTTTCTGCTTTTTCGCTTTGCAGTTTTATGATTTCCAGGCAGGTCTGGTAATTCAGATCGACCGGTACCACATCTTTGGGAATTTTGTAGTTACTTCCTTTGTAAGCGATGTAAGGTCCGTATCTGCCGTTGAGGATTTCCATTTCTGCATCTTCATCAAACTTCTTGATGTGCTTTTTCGCTTCCGCTTCACGTTTAGCCAGGATTAGCTCGATAGCTTCGTCCAGTGTGACCTCCAGCGGGTCATAAGTTTTGGGCAAAGACACATATTTAGAATTATGATATACATAAGGTCCGAAGCGTCCGGTACCGATTGTTACGGTTTTATCTTCAAATTCTCCGACTTTGCGCGGCAGTTTGAATAAGTCCAGTGCCTCTTCCAGAGTGATGGTCTCCATAGACTGTCCTTTCTTCATCTGTGCAAAGCGTGGCTTGTCTGTGTCATCGGCCGTACCGATCTGTACTACCGGGCCGAAACGTCCGATCTTCACCGATACGGGCTTTCCGGTTTTAGGTTCCTCTCCCAGAATCCGTTCACCTACTTTGTGTTCGGTTTTGGTAGCCAGTGTCGTTTCTACTGAAGGATGGAAGTCCTTATAGAAATCCTTCATGATGCTTGTCCATTTCTTATCGCCTTCAGCTATCTCGTCGAATTGTTTTTCAACGTTTGCCGTAAAGTTATAATCCAGGATATTGGGGAAGTATTCGGTCAGGAAGTCATTGACTACAGTGCCGATGTCCGTTGGCAATAGTTTTGATTTCTCTGCTCCGACAATTTCCGTATGTTTGATATCCGTAATCTGATTATCTTTTAAGGTCAGTATATCGAACGAGCGCTCTTCTCCCGGTTTATCCCCCTTCTCCACATATTCGCGTTGCTGGATGGTAGAGATGGTCGGTGCGTAGGTTGACGGACGTCCGATTCCCAGTTCCTCCAGCTTGCGCACCAGGCTGGCTTCGGTATAGCGTGACGGACGTTGTGTGAAACGTTCGGTAGCTACGATTCCCTGATGTTCCAGCATTTGTCCTTTCTTCAGGGGTGGCAGCAGGTGGCTTTCGTCTTCTTGTTCATTGTCGTCATCATACGATTCTTTGTATACACGCAGAAAACCATCGAACTTGATCACCTCTCCGGTAGCGGTAAATTTATCGTTACCGTTGCTGATACCGATGGTTGCCGTTGTCTTTTCCAGTTCGGCGTCTGCCATTTGTGAGGCTATGGTACGTTTCCAAACCAGGTCGTATAGTTTTCTTTCCTGAGCCGATCCTTCGATGGTCTGGTTTTCCATGTAAGTCGGGCGGATAGCTTCGTGCGCTTCCTGAGCTCCTTTGGTCTTCGTAGCGAAATGGCGTGGATGCACATATTGGTCGCCCATCATCTGTGCGATGGCAACTTTGCTTCCCTCTGTGGCGTATTCAGACAGATTTACCGAGTCGGTACGCATATAGGTGATTAATCCCGATTCGTAAAGCTTCTGTGCAACCATCATGGTTTGCGCTACAGTGAAGCCGAGTTTGCGGGCAGCTTCCTGTTGTAGGGTTGAGGTGGTAAATGGGGCTGCCGGGCTTTTCTTTACCGGGCGGGTTACGATATCTTCGATAGAGAATGTGGCTGCCTTGCATGATTCAAGGAATTTTTGGGCTTCCTTCTTTGTCTTCAGGCGGCGTGCCAGTTCTGCTTTCATCTCTACCAGCTTGCCGTCAGCATCCGGTACGAGGAAAACAGCTGTGACACGATAAGAAGCTTCGCTCTTGAAAGCCTGTATCTCACGTTCGCGTTCTACGATCAGACGTACGGCAACCGATTGTACCCGACCGGCAGAAAGTGCAGGTTTTACCTTTTTCCACAGAACAGGTGAAAGTTCGAAACCCACGATACGGTCTAAGATACGGCGTGCCTGCTGAGCATTCACCAGGTTGATGTCAATGTCGCGTGGCTGTTCGATAGCCTTCAGTATAGCTGTTTTGGTGATTTCGTGAAAAACGATACGTTTCGTATTTTCAGGTTTTAATTTCAGGACTTCGTAAAGGTGCCATGAAATGGCTTCTCCCTCCCGGTCCTCATCGGATGCGAGCCATACGGTTTCTGCTTTGCTTGCTTCTTCTTTCAGTTTATTAACCAGCTCTTGTTTCTCTGCGGGTATTTCGTATTTGGGTTTGAAATTCTTTTCTATATCGATAGAAAATTCTTTTTTCTTCAGGTCGCGAATATGTCCGTAACTTGAGAGGACTTTAAAATCTTTCCCAAGAAACTTTTCAATCGTTTTTGCTTTTGCTGGAGATTCGACAATGACAAGGTTTTTCTGCATATCTGTGATATTAAAACATATAAATTGCCCGCAAAAGTAGAAAAAAACGTTTTCTTTACCTTATAATATAGAGAGAATCTGATTTTTTTTGCAAAAAAAGACCTTTTTTATAAGAATCTTTTAAATTTTTTGTACTCAGGAGTTAGAGGAGTGAGAGCCTTTAATCGGAAGTAAATTCCCGGTAATAATTCACTTCGGTCTTTTTACCTCCGGTCAGACCGATGACTTCTTTAACTCCTGAGTTTTACTAAATAACCGGATCTGGTTTTGAGGATCTTTTAAAACCGGAAGATCAGTCCCCCTACAAAATTGATTCCTTCAACCGGATAGTATAAGTAGTACTGATATTTCTTATTCAGCAGATTGTCAGCCTTTACATATGCCGAAATTCCTTTAAAGATTCTGTATGTGGCTCCCAAGCTCAGGTTGCTGACGGCAGGAATACTTTTCGCGTAAAGTCCGGTATAACGTTCGGCCCTGCGGGTATATTGGTAGCCTGCGTTTAGCCAAAGCGCGGCTATCGGATGAATTTCCGTGTGAATTCCGAGGTCAAACTCCGGTTTCATCAGTAACGCTTCATTATAATCGGAGGATTTTGAACCGGTTGTTTGAGCGTCCGCATTCCAATGATAATAAGTTCCGCCTGCTGAAATAGCAAATAAGTCTTTGTACTCATAGCTGGCTTTGATACCTGCGTAAAAGTTATCCGTATGGGTCTGTCCCAAACCAATGTAGTTTGCTCCGTCTCCACCGTCCCAGGCGTCTGCCGATTGGTATAAATCATCTTTCAGATTTTGGTATCCGCCGAAGATGTCGAACCAAAGTCCGGGTGTCGGACTGGCTTTGAATCCCAGTCCGGTATTCAGTTGTTCATAAGTGTCTTTTACCTCCTGTCCCGGATCGAGGTACGGATTATAAGTTTCCAGCCGGCGGAAGTCGTTTAATTGTCTGCCTCCTGTTGCTTTGGCATATAGTACGTAACTGTCCGAGAATACATATTGAGCTTTCACGTCCGGAGACACGCGGACAGCTTTCCCGTTTCCGAAAGAAAGGTCTACGTTGGCGCCTACATGTACTCTCCAACTGTCATTATTCAATTCGTAGTAAGGATTCAGATCAAGTGTTGTACGATTTTTGAAAATATCCTTTATCCGGTCTTTATTTTCTTTCAGTTCGTTCCCGTAGATCAGGTTGTTCATGGCAAATCCGATAGCTACTGTCTGCTCGTCACTGACTGCACCGCTTACGGTTGCCAGAGTACGTACCATTGTTTCGTTTACCCCTCCGAAGAGTTGGCATTGCTGCCGTCCGTATAGCATCAGATTGGTTTCCGCCCGGTATTGCAAGGGCAGGGTTTCGTCTGTTGATTTTACTCCGAAGTGTACGTCACCGGAGGTGAATTTCTGCTTTTTGAATCCGTAAGGTTCATAATTGAAATTGCTCAGGCCGAAATTACCGGCTACGTTCAAATCCAGTTTTGCAAACTGGTGTACATAGTCTACATTGGCCCGTGTACGGTAATAGAAAGCGTTCCATTTTCGGGTATCACCGAAGGGCATATCCAGCGTACCGTCCATTCCGTCCATTTTGAAGTTCACGTTCAGTTTGTCCCTGTCCGAGAGACGGAACAGATAATTGGCTAAAACGTCCAGGTTACCGTAATTGCCATATCCCAGGCGAACATAACCCGGGATGAATCCGGGTTGTATCTCTTTGCCGGTGTAAGCGCCTATAGTCCCTGCCGGAATCGAAGTGGCGGGAGTTGTGAATGTAGCGTACTCCACCTCCTTTTTGCTTACGGAGGGCTCTTCAACTTTGGGGAGGACATTTACCTTGGCAGCATCCATTATGTCCGGATTATATTGCTGCTCCACTATTACGGTGCGGTTTACAGTCGTATCTTTGGGCTGCGTCTGAGCCTGTATCGAAACGGGCAGTGCAGTAAAAGCAATTCCTAAAAGGATATAATTATTATATTTCATACTCTGTTACTTATTAAGGTTGTTCAGTCTGCTTTCAATCATACTCTCAATGTCATCGTCAGCATGGTAGTTTTGTTGCAGGCTCAGCAGATACTGGCGGGCATCCAACTTTTTATCCATAGCCACATATACATCGGACAGGAGGATGAAGCCACGCGCCAGCCAGTAGGCATGCGGTGTGCTTTGATCGATGAAGTTCAGCAACTCTTTCTCGGCAGCGGCATAGTTCTGTGAGTTATACAGTTCCTGGGCTACCAGGAATTTTGCTTCTGCACCGTATAGGTTACGTGTATCCTTGGCCAGTTCTTTCAAGTCGCCCATGGCGGCTTTGTCTGCTTTCTGATTCAGATAAGCTTTGGCACGGTAATACAGGGCTTCGTTCTTAAGTTCCGGGCTTAGTTTGGCTTCCGATAATAAGGCAGTTGCCGCATGAATGGTTTCCGTATCGTCTTTTAGCAGATAAGCCGCACGGAGCATACCGGTTTCGGCCAGCAGTCTGCGTTCGGCGGTAGTTGCTTTTTCTTTCAGCATTTTGTAGCTTGCCAGTGCATCGGCAAACTGTACTTTATTGAATTGTACTTCCGCACGCATAATCAATGCCTCTTCCGAGAAAGGATTGTCCGGATACTCAAGCAACTTGCCCGAATGTTCCAGAATCATGTCGTAGTTCTTTTGTTCTTTGCCTATCAGGCAGAGATAATAGTGTGCGTTCAGTCCGAATGCTCCATCCGGGAAAGTTTGCAGGTACTTTCCGAAGCTCTCTTTGGCCTGCTCCACTCGTCCCCGGATGTAAATCTTCTCAGCTGCCATATAAGTCAGTGAGTCCTGCTCGCTCGCATCGAAGCGGATGTTGCCCGGCATAGCCGAAGCCAGCGCCGCAAATTCATCGATACGGTTCATATCCACATAGATCGACTTCAGGTCACGCATGGCCAGACGTGCTTCGTCGCTTCCCGGATATTTTTGTACGACTTGCTTGTAAGCGTTAATGGCCTGGTCGTAGTCCTCGTTTTGGTAATAGAGCAATCCGATCTCTGCCGCTGCTTTGCGGCTGACAGGACTTTCGGGATATTTAGCCAATAGTTCCTTGAACGAAGCGATGGCCTGTTGATTGTTGTCCATCAATACATAAGAACGGCCTTTTTCGTACAGGGCGCTGATGGCATAGGGGGAAGCGGGATATTTACCTGCCAGGCGATTCAACAAAGTGATTTTGCCTGAATAATCTTTTTGCAGGCCCGATACAAGTGCGAGTTGATAGAATGAATAGTCTCCCGAAGGAGTATTCATCGCTTCTGCCTGTGAGTAATAATGTTTGGCTTCGTCAAAGTTGCGCACATCCAGATAACAGTCTCCGATGCGGTTATAAGCATCGGCCAGTGCCGTTTTGTTTTCCCCTTTTTCCAGGCTGATATATTTCCGGAACCAGTTTTGTGCCTGTGTATAGTCTTTCTGGTGAAATGCGATATAGCCTAAGTTATAATGTGCCAGGGCATACATCTCGTTATGGGTCTGCTGGGTCAATTGCAGATAATCGGTGAAGTTCCGTTTAGCTTCCTCCATACGGTTCAAGCGGTAATAAGCTTCGCCTCTCCAGTAGAGGGCGTCGGCTTTGGTCTGGCGGTTGTATTGTCCGAGTCCGAGCGAGCGGTCGAAATAACCGATGGCTTGTTCGAATTGTGTATTGGCGAATGCTTGTGTGCCCAGTTGGAATAAGATACGTTGCTTTGCTTCCAGAATGCGTTTACCGGGATGTGCGATGCGGTCGATTGACTTCAGGGCCGCCTCATAGCTCCGTGTGTTCATATACACTTCTACCAGATAGCTACTTACCATCTCCGCATATTCTGAGTTCGGGAATTCATTGAGGAATTTTTCAAAAACAGTTACCGACTCTCCGAAAGCCGAATAAGATGTTTCGTGGATGCACAATGCATAGTTGTAGGCGGCTTGTTCTTTAATTTTCAGGTTTGCGTTCGAGGCGGCAGCCTGCTCGAATGCCATGCGGGCTTTGTTTTTTTCAGCCAGATGCAGATAGGCGAGTCCCATGTGCAGGTATGCGTTTTGAGTGAGTGCATCGCTCTCGGTAGTGACCTCTCCGAGTGTTTCGGCAGCTTTGGAAAATACGCCGGTCTGAAAGTAAGACAGTCCCAGCATATAAAGTGCGTCTCTTCGTGGAGTATTTTCCTTTTCCAGATAATTCCGGAAAGAGGCGACCGCCTTGTGATAATCTCCAAAATGATAATAGGCATCTCCCAGAATCCGATACATTTCCGCGACGTGTTCGTTTTGCGGATAGGCAGACAGATAATTTTGTGCTACGATCTGTGCCTTGTCGTAATTTTTTTTGACGGCGTAAATCTCAGCGATATAATAGGGCACCAATGCCTTGTATTTTGCGTCATCCTGCAGGGGGAGAAAGCCTTTCAGTGCTTCGTCATACCGTTTTTGCGTATAACGTATGTATGAGATATAGTAAGAACAGTCATTCGCATATTTGGGACTGCTTGCTTTCAGGGTTTCGAACCAGATGGCGGCCTCTTTGACATTGCCGACTTTCAGGTAGCAGGTAGCCAACTGATAGGTCATGTCATCCCGTTCCTCGTTGCCCAGCAAATCAAGGCGGGAAGAGTTGAACAAGGCGAGAGCTTCATCATAGTTGCCCTGATAAAAATAAGCAGAGGCAATCAGTGCATAAATACGGTTTGCGTGAGGAGTATCCGGATAGGTGTCCAGATAGTTGCGTAGTTGCGCGATGGCATTACGGTCTTTCAATTCATACGCCGAACATACCAACATGTATTCAGCCTCTTCTTTCAGGTTCACGTCCGCTTTCTGGCGGACAAATGTGCGCAGGGGAGGCATTGCGGCTGCATAGTTCTTTTGCAGGAACAGCTCTTTCCCTTCTTTATACAGATTTACGGGAGACGTTATTTTCTCGCTGGTTTGTGCCTGCAAGGCGACAGGCACACAACATGCCACGGCACATATCAATCGTGATATCTTTTTTTTCATAATTCAGAGTTTTGACAAAAGTACTTGTTTTTATGTATTTTACCTCTCTTTCAGGAATCTTTTTAACCCTTTTTTGATAGAGCCCAGCCCGAACTCTTCGGGATTAATTTGGCACAATGGGACGAAAAACGAGTCCGCCACATCATCCATTGCTTCAAAGTGACTTGTATCTTCCACTTGGCAAAGGAAAAACATGTCGAGCGTATGTACAGGAAACCCGGAATAGATATAAATGTTCGGAAGGGAAAACAGGTAGGTTGCCTTTTTCACTTTTAGTCCGGTCTCCTCTTCTACTTCCCGGCTTACTCCTTCTTCACCCGTTTCGTTCATGTCGATGAAGCCACCCGGAAGGTCCAGCGTCCCTTTCGCCGGCTCTTTGGCACGGCGGCATACCAGTAACTCGTCTTTTTCGTTTAAGATCAGTGCCACTGTAGCCGATGACGGGTTGAAATAATAAACGAACCCGCAATCGGTACATTGTTTAGACTTCTCGTTGTGAATCTCAAAAGCGGCAGAACCGCATTTCGGACAGTATTTAAATTGATTAAGTGGATGTTCCATCATTCTATTTGTTTTTGTGCAGGCAAAAATAACGAAAAAGAAGCAGTTTCAGGTGATATGTCCGCCAGTATTGTATGTTTGATAATATAAAGTGTTGATAAAGAATGGGAAATGACTACTGTAATGTCCGCTTCCTTTTTCTTCTTTTCCTTTTTCTTCTTTTCCTTTTTCTTTCTCTACCTTTGCCATTGATTTATTTATTAATACACAAACTATGAAATCACTTCATTCTCTTTTATTTTGCGGAGTACTTCTTTTGCATGCTTCTTGTTCGGGAATAAAAACATCAGATGAGAAATCTTTGGATGATTGTCCTTTGGTAGCGACCTGGAAACAGGCCGGTACTGACAGTATAGTGGTATTGGACGTCGGGTTGATAAAAGATACCATGCAGATACGGCTCAGCCAGTTGGTAGACGACCTGGAGATTATCAAGCTTGAAACCCGGGATACGGCATTAGTCAAGTCCGGATATATGGCGGTCTCTGACCGGTACATGCTTTTGGGAAGTTATTTAATGCCTTGTAAGTTATTTGATAAGAATGGGACTTTCCTGCGTCAGATTGGTGGGCTTGGGCAAGGTCCCGGTGAGTATACCAATATTTATGATGCTCAGATCGATGAAGTGAATAATCGGATTTATATGCTTCCGTGGACTTCAAATCAACTATTGGTTTTTGACTTGGATGGAAATATACTTCCTCCGATACCTTTGCCGGCCCGAGTTCCTAAAGGAGTGTTCCGGGTAGATACGAAAAAGAATCTATTGACTATGGGCATTTTGCCTTTCCAGGATTTAGAAAATAAGTTTGTGCTTTGGCAACAAGATCTCAAAGGAAATGTGTTTCAATCCATCAGTTCGACTCCTTATTATACTTATGATGATTACAGCAATGAAGTGAGCAGTAACCGGAATGCCGGTTCTTTTGACTTCTTCATCTTTAATTGGTCTGCCGTACAAGATTCCTTGTATCACTATGATGCGAAAGAGAATCGTTTGGTTCCTGTTTTTACCGCCAATTTCGGGACTCAGGATATTCCCAAGCATACGTATACGGAGTTTCCCGGACATTATTGGGTCAACATCATAACAGAGGTTGTTAATGGGCAGGGTATGCCTCCAATGAATGTTTTGATAGATAAGCATAGCCTGAAAGGGACCTATTGTACATTGGTGATTGATGAACTTGGGGGCATTCCGGTCGAGTATCCGTACGACTGTTTTCAGGACGGACGTTTTCTGATGAATCTCGATCCGGGAGATTTGATTGATGAATTGGAAAAAGTCCTTGCTAGACCCGAACGTTTTTCTAAAGAAGAATCAGATCGACTTACAAAATTAAAGAATTCGATTTCCGTTGACGATAATAACTATATTCTGGTCGGTAAGCTTAAGTCAAAAGGAGAAAGTCTGATACTTTCTGCTAATCCGGTTCAGAAAATAACGGAGCAGGAACAACAACCGGCAAAAGAGGAACCGGTAAAGACTGCCGTTCAGTCCGAAGTAGCATCGGAGGCGGATACAGTGTGGAGTGTATCTCCATATTCAGCTATACTTCCTGATGCCATTGATTATTTCCGTACTCATAATAAATATAAAGATTGGGATCCGAAAAAGGGCAAGCGCGTCCTTGTGCGTGGCATCGCAGAGAAAGACGGAACAATTACAGGTGTAGGCATCAGTTATGGATGGGATCTCGATCCTCAGAGCGGGGCTATGAAGAATAAGAGCGAGGGAACTTGTGGGCTGAAAGAGTTGGATGAAGAAGCCTTAAGGCTGATCCGGCAGGCTAAACTTTTACCCGGAATGACAGATAAGAAAATACCGGTCAGAAGTAAATTCGTTATTGTAGTCGATTTCCCTCCTAAATGACGAGTTAATTTCATTTTGTCAAATTTACAATTTGTCCGGTAAGCTCTGTCTGTAACCGGATAAATTCGGATGAAGATTCATGCAGCGCATTTTTTTGCGCTGCATTTGGCTTCTGTGTTTGTCTATATTGTAGCTGTTTTGCTGATTGGCGGATGTTTGGATATGATATTCTTTGATCCGTCTGTCTACTTGTCTACTGTGCTTGCTGTTTGCTTTCTTTCTTCTATCGGTGGTTTTTCTTTTTCAGTATGCAACCAGCCTCTTTCTTCCCCAATTGGGTCACTGATTTATCCTCCGTTTTTAGCAAGTTAACATCCTGTTGGCAAAGAATTAGTTTTCTACCGACAGGAAGTTAACTTACTCCTTTCATGAAGTTAACTTACCATATTCTGTTTATTCATATCCTGCTTGCATGATTATGCCATTTCTCTGGATTTATTCGCTTTTGTTGTATATCATTGCTTTTTTTATTCATTTTCATTTCTATTTCTTGCCGCTTCTACCAATGTTCGGTTAGCTGGGAACGGTATATTGCAACTATTTGTCATAGAAACACTCTGTTTCCTTACGTTTCTCTATTTCTTTGGTCGAGCTTTGTCTATTGAGTGTGTGGTTGTCTCTATGATTTGTTTAATACCCGCCTGATTATCAATACTAAATTACGATATATTCGTATTTTGTTGATTCGTAAATAAATATGTGTATTATTTCTCGCTGAAAAGTTTGCTTTTATTAAATGCAATCCTTATTTTTGGAGAAATAATTTTAAGCCTTATTTTTTGATAAACAGGCAGAAGAATGAAGCGGAATATATGTTTTTACTTGATGCCTTAGGGGATTGATACGTTGCTCATGAACCCAAAGCTTTGTTGCAAAACGACTAATATGAAACAGAACACCTTTTTTGTTAATGTATGGACCTTGATGCTGATTCTGGGTCTTATTGCTTGTGGAGAGAAAAAAACGCAGGTGAAAACAGAACTTCAGAGAATAGAAGCTTTTGCATTTGATGTTAATGATGATTATTTACAAAGCTATGCCGGTACTTTTTGCTATTCTACTTCAGCCCGGATCGATGGTAAAGAGTGTCTGATTGTTTATAATGGAAAACTTCATTCCATTGACATTCTGAATCTGGCTGATCGCCGGCCATTAAAGCAAATAGCTCTGGCTAAGGATGGTCCGGATCAGATACTTGCTCCCAAAGGGATCGGCTATTATAAAGATTCGTTTATCATACTGAATACCGATGGTTTGTATCGGGTTGGTCAGGATGGAAAAGTGGTGTCTAAGAAACTTCTCAATGATTTTCCGCAGATTAAGGAAGAAGGGTATGGAATAGCCGTTCCCGATCTTACTGTTTACTTTAGCGTGTATAGCTTCTTCGGATTTGATGCTGCGAATGGAAGAGTGGCTTTACCCCTCTACTTTTATGAGAAAGATACTACGGGAGAATATCTGAAGAAAGTGCTGATTGTTTCGTGTGACGATTGGAATATACGGGATGAAGTGGAGATACATTGTCCTGATGTGATAAGGAAAGAGGGAGATATGCAATTACTGGGTTGTGTCAACGTGCTTCCCTACGGTGACCGGTTGATTTATAATTTCCCTGCGTCTTCCAAAGTTTATGTTTACGATCTGTCTGCAAAAAAGAGTAAAGAATATGATTTTCCTTCTACCTTTACAGATCCTTTTTTCCATTTACCGGATATAAATGGGTCGGAGCCCGGTTTCGGATGCCTCAAAACCGGTTATTATTTCCCATTGTGTTACGATGCCTATCATAATGTGTTCTGGCGTATTCAACAGGGGCCTTTAGATGGTCATGGAGTGGGAGGAAAGCCCTTTTCCGTCATGTGTATATCACCTGATTTTTTGAATAGTGCAGAGTATGTGATTCCTGCCGGTGCATCTATCTATCCCGATTTGGCTTTTACAGATTCTTTGATCTTGTTGCCGTATACGGGAGGTGATAAAATCGGTGAAAACAATATGTGCTTTTATGGACTGCAATATAGAGAATAGTAGTTGTGGAAAGGACTGCTTGGAGGCGCTCCCGTTAATTAATTTAATTTCATAGGGTATGAAACTGTTTATTTCGTTATTGTACTTTATGTGGTCTGCTGAATTTGATCTGTATTATACAGATCAAAGGTTGTGATATAATAATGACATCTTAAAATGAATTCTGTATGAAAGATTTGTTTCTTGCAAACAACAGAAGTATGATCCTGATATAACATTAAAAATGTTGATTAGAGGGATTGTTCGGACTAACTAATGTAATTCTATTATCTCTGTTTTTATTTCTATTTTTATAAAATTCAAAAGAAGGTATAGACTAAATATTGTCTTTTATAGGAGTGGACCATAAGAAGGTTTTTGGAAGAACTGTTGGCATTATATTGGTGGATATAGAGGGCAAAAGTAGGTATAATGGTAAAATTGACTTGTATTACAAGCTTGTAACTGTCCGGGTATTTAGGGTTAAAATCGTGCGCTTTATGTCTATTGTATTTATATACAGTGGTTTATATTGCATTATTTTTCATGAATTTGTCCGGGTAGATAATTTGCGAATTGGTTCAACATGATTTAACTTTGAACCAAGGAGGGAGGTCCCTTTTTGAGTGATGTAATTCAAATCTGTTAGCCATGGATAAAATAGAGTTTAGAGAAGATAAGATAACGTTTTCATATAAGAAATCTTATGGAGAATGTTTGTATCAGGATTTAATTGCTGTGGAATATAGCAAGCCTTACTGTATATTACAAATAGGAGGTAGGAACAGTATTCTGTTTTTAATAAGCCTACGTGTGATTCTGGAAAAATTGCCTGCCGATTTTCTGCTGATAAATAGAGGAATTATAGTAAATAAAGAGCGTATTGTAGATTGTGTACTTCAGGACGGGGCATATCATATAAAGATGGATAATAATAAAATTTATAGGATTAGCACTCGTAAGCTGGCTACAGTTAAGAAATATTTTATGGTACAAAATGATACTATTTAGGTTTAGGTTATAAAAGATGTATGGGAGAAAAAAACTGCAAAAAAAGATTATATACTACGAAAATGTAGTATATTGTAGCCGTGAAAATATTTGCAGGGAGATTCTCGTCTCTAATATTGGATAGTGGGGACCTTATGCACAAACAATAAATCTTAATTCAATTGTGGCTATGAAACACATGTCCTTATTGCTAATCGGCGTATTTGTATTATTGGGGTGCAGTTCCAATAAGAAGCAAGAGCCTATATCCAAGTCAGGAGTACCTGTCATTAATCTTTCTGAGGATGTATCGACTGTACCCTCACTTCTTTTAAGTGAGGCTGCCTCAAAGGTCGATATAGTACCGTTAGAAGTGACGGATGAATCTCTATTGGGGGAAATCTATCATCTTCAAATAACCGAGAACGATATATGGGTACACCATTGTAAAGATAAATGTATTTGCCGTTTTTCCCGTTCCGGGAAATTTCTGAATAAAGTTGGAAAAATAGGTCAAGGGCCTGGCGAATTTATTCAATTATCTGATTTTTTTATAGATGAGAAACATAGAGAAATCTATATTGTATCTGCATCAAGAGGCATTTTTGTATATGATTTTGATGGTAATTTCAAGAGGCAGCCTACCAGAACAATAGTAGAAACTATGTTCGGTTCTATTTTTAATCAATTTATGATATATAATAATCACTTTTTTATTCTTCAAAATTTACCTTTATACCGAGAAATACCTAAAGATTCGTTATGGTCTCTTGCCTTGGTTGATAGTTCTTACAAGAAAAAAAAGATATTTAAAAACCCAGTACATATAGGTAAAGAAGATCAAATTATAGAGAATCGTATCCAGATGAATTATATGTTTAATTATTGGCTGGAATCTTCTACTAACGTCGATACATATAATAATCAACTAACTCTTAAGTTTCCTGACACTGATACAATTTATAGCTATGACAGTATTAAAGAGGAATTAGTGCCTCAGTATGCCATTTTTGTAGACGAAGAAAAAGGAGATTACGAATATACACATTTATGGTTTCGTGACAGGAAAGCTTTCGATTATTTTTCGATACACTCATACTACTCTACTAAAGAAAATATTTATTTGGTAGGCAGTAAAGGAGAGGAGGTGTGTATATATTGTTACAATAAACAAGAAAAGAATGTAAGGTTGCAAAAACAACAAGGAGAGATAACCGAGCGTGATGTGCCTTGGTTTAGTATTCCTTTTCGTCGAATGGAATGTCCGTTTGTCCTAAGCAATGATCTATATGGCGGCGATTTTATTATAGATTTTCGCTCTTCTGGTAAATACTGGGTAGATGTATTATATCTTGGCAATGATGGAAATAGGGTTGATTTGAATCAAATAAAATCATCTACTGTAATAGATGAATCCAAGAAAAAGGAGCTAATTCAGGTTTTGGAAAGTGCGACTGAGGATAGCAATCCGGTTTTGATGATTGCAACTTTAAAATAATAGAGTAGGTTCCTATGATGGAAAAATATGTTGTTTCTAATAAATAAATTGTGATGAAGTCTATATTATTATTACTAATAATTACGCTATTGGGGTGCAGTTCCAATAAGAAGCAAGAGCCTATATCCAAGTCAGGAGTACCTGTGATTAATCTTTCTGAGGATGTATCGACTGTACCTTCACTTCTTTTGAGTGAGGCGGCGGAGAAATTGGAAATTGTTCCTTTGGAAATGACAGATGAATCTGTATTGAGTGATATTACGGAAATGCAAGTAACTGATCATAATATATGGATAGATCATGGACGCGAATTCTACATTTATCGTTTTTCCCGTACGGGAAAATTTCTTAATAAAATAGGTAGCATCGGCCAGGGTCCGGGTGAATATACCACTTATTCAACTTTTCTTGTCGATGAAGATAAAAAAGAGGTGTATATTATAGCCAATACTAACGGTGTTTTAGCATACGATTTTGAAGGAAACTTTAAAAGAAAGATTGTTGACATTCAAATGATTTTGCAGTTGTTTTCATCTCCGTATGATCAATATATCTTGAATAATCAAAAATTCTTTGCTACTCAAAATTTCGGATTGTATAGGCCGATAGATAAGGATTCATTGTGGTCATTCGTTTCTTTGGGCAACGACTTTCAAAAAAAGAAATATTTTAAAAATCCGGCGCATGTGGGTAAAGAAGAGCAGATTATAGCTAACCGTGCCAATATGGATCGGATGGTTAATTATTGGATGGAGTATCTAACCAGTGTAGATATTTACAATGGTCAATTGACCCTTAAATATCCGGATACTGATACTATTTATTGTTATGATGATGCGACAAACCAACTTTTGCCTCAATATGCAATCTTTACAGATGAAGAAAAAGGGGATTATGAAGCTACTCATTTATGGTTTAAAGACAGAAAGGCTTTCGATTATTTTTCCATTTTTTCTTATTACCCGACTAAGGATTTTGTTTATCTGATTGGTAGTAAAGGCGAGGAGGTATATACCTATTGCTATAATAAAAAAGATGGAAGTGTTAGATTGCAGAAACGACAAAGCGCAATAACCGAGCGTGATGTGCCCTGGTTCAGCTTTCCTTTGCGCCAAATGAAACGTGATTTTGTGTTAGATAATGATTTAGGTGGAGGTGATTTTACTGTTGACAGCCGTTCTTCCGGTAAATACTGGATAGATATATTAGAACCTGGCGGTGATGAAAACTGGATTGATATAGACCAAATAAAATCATCTACCGTAATAGATGAATCCAAGAAAAAGGAGCTAATCCGAGTTTTGGAAAGTGCGACTGAGGATAGCAATCCGATTTTGATGATTGCAACTTTAAAATAGAAGAATTATTATTTTGAATCTAAAGTTTTTTTTCTTCGGTTTGGCCGTTTGAGTTGAAGGAATATATTCAAGAGAAGAAAGAAAAGGGAGGAATTGTGAGTGAGCGTTTGGTTATGCTTACCGATTCACTGGATGAGGAGCAAAATCCGGTTCTTGTAATTGCTAATTTAAAGAATAGGTGGATATGGAATTTTTTATGCGCATGAAATTGATACTGGGTGTTATGGTATTGGGCTTCACGGCTTGTAGTAACAAAAAAACAGTGGATACTAATCCTGTTGTTCGGGATAATATTATTCATTTGTCAACTGCGATAAAGAATGTTCGAGAGGAAATGATGCTTTCGGAGCTGGTGGATAGTGTCAGTTATATTCCTTTGGAAACGAATCCTAATTGTATGTTAGGCAATTATCAGCGTTTGACCTTTTCTCCCCAATACATATTTTACTTAAACTATTGTTTTGATTGGAATGGGCAGTTCTTGTTCCGTATTGGGAGCCAGGGTCAAGGGGCTTGTGAAGATATCTATGCGCATGTGGCCGAAATAGTATATTTGAATAATCATTTCTATGGGAATGCCTCTAAAATAATAGAATATGATGACCGGGGGAAGTGTACGGGGAAAGAGCTAAGCTGGTTTACCCAGAAAACAATGGACACTGCACCGGTTGGACATTTGGTCAATAAGGTCTGCTTTGCTCCGGCAGGAGAAAACCTGATGTTTTATAATTCTCCGGATACGGTTTATTTCATAAATACGGATTACGAGTTTGTAGCCAAACGCAGTATGATGCCGTGGAACAGGAAAGGGATTGCTCCGTCCATGGGGAGTGTGAAGTATACGAGCTACTATAAAGATACGACCTTATTTTATAATTTTTATACGGATACAGTTTTTACTGTTACCCCCACTTCCCTGATGCCTCGCTGGGTGGTGGAGTTGGATGAAGAATTACGGTTTCCTACCCAGTATCTATATGAAGATGGATTGTTGTCTGAAGCTTTTAAATGTTGGGAATCGGGCAACTTGGAAAATGCAAAAATGATTAAAATGCTGGATCACAAATATATAGTATCCGGTGTTTTTGAAACAGAGCGTTTTGTTTTTTTATCTGTCTATGAATGCATGCCATTCAGGGAGCTGCGTAAACTGCCTGAGACTCCTCCATTAACAGCTATTTACAATAAACGTACGGGTGAGACGTTTGCCGTGAAACAGATTATAGATGATCTGGGTGGTATGAAGACCTTCTCTCCTTCTTGGGGGACGTATAATGAAAAGCTTTTAGCTACCATCTGGCCTTATAAGTTGAAAGAATTTATAGAAGAGGAACAGTCTGCCGGACGGGCTGTGGCTCCGCAAATACTGAACTTGATGCAGCGCGTGCGAGAAGATGATAATCCGGTTCTTATAATAGCTCATTTGAAAAAATAGATTTGTCTGTTTATCGAAATATAGAATGTTGGATTGTTGTTTTAAATATAAATTGGTATGAATAAAGTTCGATTAGTTTTGTATTTGGATATGTTTGTGCAAAGTCACTTGAAGGGTGAAGAATTATAATGGAAAAGTTAGGGCATTCGTACTCACCTTATTATTCATTAAAATAAATAATGAAAATGAAGCAGATCTTTTTATTTTTATTCATTTTCCTGCTTACCTCCTGTATTTCAGGAGGTGCCAAGCAAGATCAAGTTAAGGTTATGGATCGTACCATTCGCATTGGTGATGCAATGGAGTATCCTGTTCCAATGAAACTTTCAAATTTTGTTGATAGTATAACTTATGTTCCTTTGGAGACAACAAAAAGTTATGTAAAAGATAAAATGCTTATTTTCTACATGAAGCCATATTGGATTGTTTATCCGGGAAGCTTATTTGATGAAGAAGGGAGATTTGTAGCAAATATTGGTGCATTGGGACAAGGACCAGGTGAAGAAAGTGGTTTTGGATATAGTGTTTTTTATGATCGTGATCGCGACCTTTTCTATACCCAAGGAGATAAGATTATCCAGTTTGATTCAAAAGGAAAATTTACAGGAAAGGAAATTAGGATTGCATATCGTGATAAAGGTATTGAGGGAAAAATAGCTTCTGGATTAAAAAATGTATATACTATGGTAAAGTCTGGAAAGGACTATCTGATTGTAAATTATCCTGATTCTATCTTTTGGATGGATGCCGAATTAAACATTCGACATGGTGCCAGAATAATTCCGGATAGCCTATTTCTCACCCCTCCGGGAGTTGGTGGAGGAATGCCTTATACATTTTCTGATTATGGAGATACGACAATTTTCTATAACTGTTTTACAGATGCTATTTATACAGTAACGGATACAGGGCTCCAAAAGCGGTGGACTCTTGAGTTTAAAGGTTCAAAGGCGGATAATCGGTGCTTTTTGAATGATTATAAGAAATTGTATTTAGATGAGTATGTTAAAATAGTCTCTTCGTCAAAAGGAAATGTAGAAACAATGAAAGAGAAAGCACAGAATAGTGAATTAGCTCAATTAATTGATAATAAAAAGTGGGTATATCATGTCAGTGAGGGAGAACGATATTTGTTTTTATGGTGGTTGAATCTAAAGGCTTTTTCTTCGGCCTGGAGAGGATATAATGAATCACATATAGCTCTTTATGACAAGAGGACAGGGGAGACTGTAGCCATAGCTGGAGATGGCCTGATAGATGATATTGATAATGGAATGACATTTTTTCCACGATATGGTATTTGTAATAATGCAATGGTTTCTTCTGTCTGGCCGTTTGAACTGAAAGAATATATTCAAGAGAAGAAAGCAAAAGGAGAAGCCGTGAGTGATCGTCTTATTGCACTTGCTGATTCACTGGATGATGAGCAAAATCCGATTCTTGTAATTGCTCATTTAAAGAAATAGCTGAATATAGAGTTTGTTATTTGGTCTTGTGTGAAAAATATTATGTAATTTTACTTCTAATTTAATGATGGACAAAGCTATGCGAATGATATTGATACTGGGTGTTATGGTATTGGGCTTCACGGCTTGTAGTAACAAAAAAACAGTGGATCCTAATCCTGTTGTTCGAGATAATATTATTCATTTGTCAACTGCGATAAAGAATGTTCGGGAGGAAATGATGCTTTCGGAGCTGGTGGATAGTGTCAGTTATATTCCTTTGGAAACGAATCCGAATTGTATGTTAGGTAATTATCAGCGTTTGACCTTTTCTCCCCAATACATATTTTACTCAAACTATTGTTTTGATTGGAATGGGCAGTTCTTGTTCCGTATTGGGAGCCAGGGTCAAGGGGCTTGTGAAGATATCTATGTGCATGTGGCTGATATAGTGTATTTGAATAATCATTTCTATGGGAATGCCTCTAAAATAATAGAATATGATGACCGGGGGAAGTGTACAGGGAAAGAGCTAAGCTGGTTTACCCAGAAAACAATGGACACTGCACCGGTTGGACATTTGGTCAATCAGGTTTGCTTTGCTCCGGCAGGAGAAAACCTGATGTTTTATAATTTTCCGGATACGGTTTATTTCATAAATACGGATTACGAGTTTGTAGCCAAACGCAGTATGATGCCGTGGGGCAGGAAAGGGGGCGCACCGTCCATGAGTGGCGGAGATCCTCGTTTTAAGTACACGAGTTACTATAAAGATACGACCTTATTTTATAATTTTTATACGGATACAGTTTTTACTGTTACCCCCACTTCCCTGATGCCTCGCTGGGTGGTGGAGTTAGATGAAGAATTACGGTTTCCTACCCGGTATCTATATGAAGATGGATTGTTGTCTGAAGCTTTTAAATGTTGGGAATCGGGCAACTTGGAAAATGCAAAAATGATTAAAATGCTGGATCACAAATATATAGTATCCGGTGTTTTTGAAACAGAGCGTTTTGTTTTTTTATCTGTCTATGAATGCATGCCATTCAGGGAGCTGCGTAAACTGCCTGAGACTCCTCCATTAACAGCTATTTACAATAAACGTACGGGTGAGACGTTTGCCGTGAAACAGATTATAGATGATCTGGGTGGTATGAAGACCTTCTCTCCTTCTTGGGGGACGTATAATGAAAAGCTTTTAGCTACCATCTGGCCTTATAAGTTGAAAGAATTTATAGAAGAGGAACAGTCTGCCGGACGGGCTGTGGCTCCGCAAATACTGAACTTGATGCAGCGCGTGCGAGAAGATGATAATCCGGTTCTTATAATAGCTCATTTGAAAAAATAGATTTGTCTGTTTATCGAAATCTAGAATGTTGGATTGTTGTTTTAAATATAAATTGGTATGAATAAAGTTCGATTGGCCTTGTATTTGGGTATATTGGTGCATCTGATCGGTTGCTCTTCTTTTCATTCAGAGAAGATTGATTTGTTAGCTCAGGTGCCATCTGATTGTCCGATTGTTGAGATGACCAGTGTTTTAGATAGAGAGGACCCCATCTCAGTGAAGGAATTGGTAGATAGCATTTCGTATGTCCAGTTGGATAATTTTGTGAAATTGCCGGTTCGTGCCAGTATACTCAGTATGGCGGTAACTAAAGATTATATTTTCGTATTGGCCGGTAGTGATGCGGGAGTTTTTAAATACGATAGGAAAGGAAAGCTTATAAAGAAGATTATATCCAACGATTATTCGTCTTTAAAATTATGGATTGGAGCTGATGAATTCAAGGAATTACTTTATCTGAATCAGGAAGGCGGTTCAGAGGGCACTACAGAAGTCTATGATTATGATGGTAACTATCAAGGAAATATTGCTGAATTGTATAATATGCCATATCATTCTCAATATGTACATCGACTGAATGAAAAATTCCTAGCTGCTTTTTCACCATGGTGTATGCCATTGACTGATAAGAATTATTTTGGCGGAGCCGTATTTTCAGAAAAGGGGGAAATGGTACATCAGTTGAACTATTTTGTTCCGTCTGACACTTTGGCTTTGTGTAAGGTTAGCTATTATAGTTTCACTTATCAATCAGATGGAAGCATGTTGGTTTGGAATAATGGGGGAAGTGGCAGCCCAATTGTTCAGCCTTATACCACTTTGTATAAGGTAACTGTTGATTCTATTTTTCCGGTGTATCGTTTGTTTAATGGTAATACACGCGATAAAATAGATCATGTTCAAGGAATTGGAGTCAGCGGCAACTCTTTGGCCATAGAAACAGACTCCAGCCTCTATTTATGTTGTTATCATCCAAAAGCTCCACATCCGTGTCCGACTTTATGCTTTATGCGATATGATATAAAAAATAAGGTTCTTCAGGGAGTCAATTATCCTCCTAATGGTATTTCCGGAGGATATATAAACCATTTGAATGGTGATATTCCAATCCGTTTCCAGTATTCGTTTCCTCTTCAAAAGATTTATGTATCGAGTATTAATTCTGGCGAAATAGAGCAATTGCGAAAGTCGGGGTATATCAATGCAAATAGTGATGAAACACTGAGAAGCAACAAACCTGGAGATAATCCTATTTTGATATATTATCATTATTAATCATTTAAAGTTACCGATATTATGAAATCACTTTTATTTTTTTGTTTAAGTACATTTCTCTTTTACTCGTGTAGTAAGAAAGAAAATAGTCTTTATCCTGTAATAGACTTAGCCGATGCTATCGAGAATCCGGTGGAGAAATCTGTATATGATATTGCGGAAAGTGTAGAGGTTGTACAATTAGAGACGAATGATTCGTTACTGATTCCATACGTGAGCCAGTTAATAATGACCGATCAGTATTTTATCATAGGATATGGTAAGAAGTGCTCTCTTTTTTCTCATTCCGGAAAATTTGTTTGTGATATAGCTCAGAAAGGGAGTGGTCCGGAGGAATATACAATGTTGATGAATTTGCTTTATATAAACAATCGTGTTTTGATTACAGACTTAAATAATAAAGTTAATGTTTACTCCTTAAATGGGAAGTTTATTGAATCCTATCAGGCACTTCCGGACATGTTTTCTGCCATTTATCCAATGTCGGACAAGAACTTTATAGGTTTTAAAGCTCAGAGTGGAGGAGATGAAAAAGAACGTCTTGTGTTCTATCGACGGGATGAAAAGAGAGGGGCTATTCCATATCAACAAAACTATCAGGCAAAAAGAGTTTGTTTTTTCCCTCGTGAAGCCCAATTTTCATCTTTACATGATAAGTTGTACTTTAAGCAGTTGCTTAATGACACTATTTTCTCTGTGGATACGGTAAAGCACTCTCTTTCTCCTGAATATATAATCGACTGGGGAAAGCTGAGATCTAACGATAGATTGCGCTACTCTTTGGAAAATCCGGACGAAGAATTGTTTTTGCACATGCCATACGTTCCTTTGTTCAGTATGACTGCTAATGGATTAGTCTTAGGGGCTATTACAGTAGACATAGATCAGAAGAAGCAATATTACTTAACTGCATTCTATGATAAGGCAAATCATCAGGCGGATCTTTTCGAACTAAAATTATCAAAAAAAGAGATGGATTATTTTGGTGAACCTACAGGTAAGCTTCCTCCTTATCTGGAGGGTGATACTTTTTTCCCGGAGTATATTTCCCAAGATGGCAATTATTTGATTTCTGTCAGAACTCAACCTTTAAAAGAAGAATTGAATCCTGCGTTGATTGTAGTGAAGCTGAAATAATGAATGTGGTCAGACACTGATAGATTTCTGATTTTTATATAAGTATTAGTAGCTGCGGAACTAATAGCCTGTTATTTGGGACAGGCTATTGCGCATTAATGTCTCTATTGGTGCTTGAGGGATGTTTAGTTCGTGTAACAGGCTAAGAACCAGATAAACTTCGCATAATACAGGCCGATTATTTGTATCCGGAAGCAACTCTGCTATCCAATTTATCAGGTGGAAGAGATATTCTTTTATTTTTAAGGCTGTGGGAGTGTTGAAGTTTTCTCTTGTACATAGACGTGAATAGAAATAGTAAGCTAAGCCCGAAACTCCTTTTCCTAATCCGAGGTCAGTCAAAGATTTTTGTTCAATGACTGAATATACAGCGGAGTCTATTTGATGTAGTATTTCATCACTATTGCCTTCGACCAGTTTCTTTTGCAGTAAATATTCAATTCCCGTTCCAATGCCACATAACCCATTCTCGTAAGTGATAGGAACAGCCAGAGAGCAGTGGTCTATTATCTTGTTCAGTAATTTATCTGCCTCCTCTTCTAATTCTGTATCGTTCGTTTTTTGGCTTAATTGAAAAAGCTCAATCGTTCGTTCCATCCACCTTGATAAAAGTCGATTTTTGATTTTGTTCATAGAGCTATTGTATTTGCAATATAGCTCTTTTAATACTTGCCAAGTGTACTCTTGATGCCATGGCTTTATACTTCCGGTATAATGAATGATGATGATGTCGGATAACATTTCAGGGGTATGCAAAGTTTCACTGGTAGTGAAATTATAGATATTGGGAATTAGCTTTATTTTGCCTTTACATATACAATTAATTGCATCTTGATCCTGATATCGATCCCGGTTTATATAAATTGATGTGTGTTGCAATAGCTTTTCCTGTATTTTATCTTTTCTAAGGTCTTTCAGATTCAACAGTAGTACGCCTGCATTGATGTATACATCCTTTTCCGCTAGTTCCAGTATCTTTCTATAATTGATTCGTCTTATAAAGATATCATCCACTCCTGCACAATAATAACCTTCCAAATCCAGTTCCCACAATGGCTCTATGCTGCCATTGATTACTAAATCTGCATCTAGGTATAGGGCTTTATCCAGATTGGGAAAAAGATCTGCGATGGCATAACGATAAAGAGTGTGTTCGGTGATGTATCCTCCTTTTTTCTTGAGTTGCTTGAATGATTCTGAATCTATTATCTCCCATTGGATAGTTACACAGGTAAATACATTTTCTATTTCCTGAAGGAGCTCTTTGCTTTCTAACGAAATATAATCTGTCAGAATGTATATGCTTATATTCAAATATCTATTATTCTCAAGAATAGATACTATAGAGGTACAGCAATGGTCAATGTATTCTTCATTGATTGCAAAGAAGATTGGTATTGTGTTTTTCATGCTTGTGTGGTTAAAAAGGATTATTTGTCAGAGGCAAATATATCTGTTTTTTAGATATATTTCTGTTTATAAGGATTATTTCTATAGGTATATGACGTTCGGTATAAAAAAAGGCTACGTTCGGTACATCTTTTCTGATAATATTTGGATATGAAGTAAGGTGGGCATACCTTGCAAACAAATCTAATAAAGATATGGATTCACAACTACAACAAATAGCTCAATACTATATGCTTCATGGAAGATTCCTTCCAAGTTTGGGACTTTTTGATGGCAAGATGGGACTTGTCTTGTTTTTCTTTCATTATAGCCGTTATATACAAAACCCTTTATATGAGGAATTTGCTGGTGAATTATTGGATGAGGTTTTTGAGGAGCTTTCAATGGATTTTTCTATAACTTGGAATAGAGGATTGGTTGGGATTGCGTGGGGGATTATATATTTGCATCAGCAGAAATTTGTAGAAGGAAACTTGCTTTATGTACTACATGATGTTAATGAGAAGATAATGGAGCGTGATATACGTCGTATAAAGAATCTGTCTTTTGGAACAGGACTTAAGGGTATATTGTTTTATGTAGATTTTTGTATAAATAATGGGTTAGCTGTATTTTTCGATTCAATGTATTTGAGTGATTTGCAATCCGTAATTGAGAAGAATAGGCTCTTTTATGAAGAAATTTATACTGAGGATATTATAAGGCGTAGTATGTCTAATCCTTTATTAAGAGAGGGGTTATGTTATATGTTGAAAAATGATTGTAATGTTAGGTATGAAACATCTTTATGTAATAAATAATAGTAATGCGCAATACGGCGTAAATACATATATTCGTCAGTTGCTTGAAGTCTTTAAGGGTGGGGTAGGCTGTTTGATAACATTGGTTAATTGGGGCTCAACTGTATCTGAGGTAACTGTTGGATATAAAAATGGTATACGTTTTATAAACATACCATATGTTCATCCAAAAGTGTATGTAAAAGAGGAAAAAATATATCAATCAGTTGGTTATATAATTTTGAGTTATTTAAATTATGATGAATATAATGTATTTCATTATAATTACTTTTCTGATTATAACTTGGCTGTATTTATAAAGAGTAGGGTATCCAATAGTCGTCATATTTTGACTGTTCATTACTTGAGATGGGGAACATTATTAAATGGTAATGTGGAGTATTATCGTTCTATTCTATCTAAAAAGGTAAGGAGTAAATTTGAGCAAGATATATATGAAGAATATATTAAAGAGCGCGTTTTTTGTGATATTGTAGATTGTGTAATTTGTTTGTCTGAATTTACTTCTAGGTTATTAAAGGAAGACTATGAAATTTCTCCTAAGAAGGTGGTACTAATATATAATGCTATTAAAATGATAGATGATGACAAACCATGCGAATTTTTGTTTAAATCTAAAAATAAGATTATTCTTTATGTGGGTAGAATAGAGGAGAATAAAGGAATTACTTTTTTGATAGCGGCCTTTAAGCGTGTTCTTAAGAGTGTACCTGATTCCTATTTGGTTATAATAGGTGATGGGAATTATGATATTGTGTACCGTGAAATTATAAATATATGGGATCATGTGATATTGACAGGTAAACTGTCTCAGAAGCTCTTGTGTAGGTTCTATGAGATTGCGGATGTTGGGGTTCTACCATCTTTAAATGAGCAGTGTAGTTATGCTATTATTGAGATGCTTTTGCATGGTTTAAATGTGATAACTACTAATGCTTTAGGCCTAAGCGAGATGGTTGAAAAGGAGAATCGGGTGGATATTCATTATTACAAGCAGGGTATCGCATTTCCAATCGATGTTTTAGCTGAAAAGATTTTGAACAATATTTTGTTCTCTCATAAAGAGAAGATAAAGGAAAATGTTATTTATTCATTTGATTCTTTCAGAGCAAAAATGATTGATCTTTATTTAAATATATAGTTATGTATAATATATTTTCTGAATTTTTGAAAGAGCTTAATGTAGCGTTTGTTACTTCATATGCGAATGATTATTATAATAATCATCCTTATAAAAACACTTTGTATGGTATATCAGATTTATTATATAAATATAATATTCCAAATGTTGGAGTCAAAGTTGATAATTGTGAATCACTTAGTCTTTGTACGCCATTTATAGCTCATATAGAGGATGATTTTATTATAGTTAAAGAGATTTCATTTGGTGACATAAAATATATTTGGGAAGGTAAAAAGTATATAATGTCTGTAAATGAATTTATGAAAATATGGTCTGGGGTTATTCTGTTAGCGGAACCTGATTCAAATTCTCAAGAGCCTGACTATACGAAGCATATGTTTGATAATTTGTTCCAGATGTCTAAAAAAACAGGATTGTTTTTGTTCGCTTTAATTAATCTTGTTTTTGTGTTAAATATTGTTGTTGATAAAGTTGTTATCTGTCTGATCTTTTTGAATTTTATTGGTGGGTATATTAGTTACCTTCTATTACTAAAACAGAGTAAGATTGATTCAAAAGTGGCAGATAGTATGTGTTCTATGTTGAATAAACATGATTGTAATAATGTTTTAAATACTCAGGCTGCCAATTTATTCTCATTTAGTTGGAGTGAAATTGGTTTTAGTTATTTTGTTGTTAATTTGATTGTATTATTGTACTTTCCTGTATATGTCAATTATGTCACATGGGTGAACGTTATAATACTTCCCTATTCGTTTTGGAGCATTTGGTATCAGTATAAAGTTGTGCATCAGTGGTGTGTGTTATGTCTGATAGTACAATTGCTAATTTGGAGCATTTTCCTTGTAAATTTATTAAGTGGGAATATATTCTTAGTGCACATTGCTGGAATGCAGATATTACATTTAGGGTCGATTTACATTTTTGTCCTTTTATTGACAAATCTTTTGTTGTTTTATTTGTCTGATTATTGTGTTTTGAAACATATGCTTCAAGGTTATAATAGTATAAAAAGTAATGATGATGTATTTAAGATCTTAAGATATAAGCAAAAGCATTTTAATGTGGATAAATGTACTTCTAAAATTATGTTTGGAAATTCTAAGGCTTCTAAGACTATAACCCTTCTTATAAACCCACATTGTTCACCATGTGCCAAGATGCATCAACGAATTCAAAGAGTCTTAAATTTGTTGGGTGATAAAGCTTGCATCCAATATGTTTTTTCTTCTTTTAATGATGAATTATTATTTAGTAATCGTTTCTTAATTGCAACTTATTTCCAGAAGAGTAAATCTGAAGTGGAAAGTATTTACAATAAATGGTTTGAATGGGGACGGTTTAATCCTCAAGATTTTTGTGTGAAATATAACTTGGATTTAAACACATTAGAGGTAGAGACAGAATTAGAGAACCATGAGTTATGGAAAACTGAAAATAAATTGCAAGAGACTCCTTTGGTTTTGCTTGAGGGGTATACTTTACCAGAACAATATGATGTGGAAGATTTGATTTATTTAATAGATATTGATTGATATATATTACTAAATTGTGGGGTAATATAAACAATGATTGCGCTTAATCATTGTTAGAGGTCCACTTTATAATTGAATTAACTAATATTTTCTCAAATGAAAACATTGAAAAAGATTTCTTTGAAGGATGTGAAAGTTCTAGATTCTGATGAAATGAAAAATGTTTTAGGGCATGGTACTGGTTGTGAAGGTCTGACAAAATCTAAATGTAGTGGATCTTGTACTGTTGATGGAGGGCATCCAGGTAAATGTGGCTGGACTTCTGCTTGGAATAGATGTACATGCGCATCTGCTTATGCGGGATAACTTTTTGATTTTTATTTAAGGAATCTCTAAGTCTGCTGGAATATTTTAAATATCTCTAGCAGACTTTAATAATAAAGTATGAGAATTTTTATGAAGTCTATAGTTGCTATTTTAATATTTGTGTTATGTTCTTGTGGAGAGAATATTGTTGTTAATATGAAAATTAATGTTGGGGAAAAGATGGGGGATTTTGAGAATATTTCAGTGCAAACAATATCTTCTAATATAGAATATATACCATTAGAAACGAATGATAGTTCTCTTATTGGGGCGATGCCTAATATTTGTGTACTAAATGATGCTATTCTTGTTTCTTCCGCAAACCAATGTTTAAAACTTTTTGATAGACTTACTGGTAGATTTATTCGAGATATAGGGCATGTTGGAGTAGACCCAGAAGGATATGCAAAAGATTCTTGGGGAATAGTTAATTATTGGGTTGATTATACGCATAATTTGATTTATGTTTTAGGTTGGAATAATGATTTGGTAATTTTTGATTTGTTAGGTAATTGTAAAGATAGACTCCAGATTTATGATGATACACGTTATAATTTGTCTCAGAGTTATTTGTTTATAGATAGTGGAAGAATCTGGGGGCACAATAAATTATACATTTCTAATCTCTGTTCTTCTTTATTTTTTGTGGAGCAGAATACTAAATCAATTAATGATATAATAGGATTATCTATACTTCCACTCCCTATGGATGAAATACAGTCTATATCCAATCTTTTAGGGAATTATGTCTCTTATGGGGGAAATCTAACAATGGCCTCATTTACAGATGATAGAAAATTCTACACTTCTATTGATAGTCCTTCTTTATGGAAGAATGGGGATAAGATTTGTTTAAAACAAGCATTTAATGATACAATTTATACATTATGTGATGATAGGATATATCCCTACTTAATCTTTGAATTGGGAGATTGGAAGTGGAATTATAAAGATAGATTGGAAGTGCCAGGATGTGAGAGAAAAATTTCTATTGATTATGTTCTTGAAAACGAAAAGTACATTTATTTCCATTTTCATACAGGATTATATTTGAATAATAGACAATCATATTGTGGACTTTATCAGAAAGAAAGTAATAGGGTTACTTTGATGCGAGGTGATAGAATCTTTGATGTCATTAATAATCAAGATATTCAGCTTAGAACTATTACTTCTGATGGCTGTTTTGTGGCTCTTTTGCAACCGAATGAATTGTGTAATGAATTAAAAGATAAATATAATTGTAAAGAGGACGATAATCCTATAATAGTAATATTAAGAAAATAGTGCAATAATTATGTAAGTGTATAATGGAGTGAATATTTTATATGCTTATTTGGGTAATTGTTTGTTGTTTAGTTAATAATGTATCTTTTATATTTCTTTCGATTGAATACTATAGATTGTACTCCTTTCTGCTTTGTTATAATGAGGTATTATAATAAAAGTGTTTTTCTGCCAATCTTTCGTTTATGCTCTTTTCTTTATTGGGTTGCTGATGAATATGGGAATATATGGCTTTATAGATTCTTCTGGAGGAATAGAAAGAGAGATTTTATTATCGGTTGGCAAAAAGTCAGCTGGAGTTAGGAACTTTATAAGGGGGTAGATATGCAGGCTATTATATTGGCAGCAGGAATGGGCAGGCGTCTGGGAGAATTGACCCGGTACGACACTAAGTGTATGATTGAGGTGAACGGTATCCGGATCATAGATCGGTTACTGGCAAACCTGGCAGTCGCAAGACTATCGAGGATTGTGCTTGTGATTGGTTTTCAAGGTGACAAACTACGGGCGTATCTGGGAAATGAATATTGCGGAATTCCTATTTATTATCTGGAAAACCCTTACTATGCATATACTAATAATATTTATTCTCTGTTTCTGGCACGGCACCACTTAGCGTCTGATGATACTTTATTGTTAGAATCGGATATTGTTTTTGAGAAGAGAATACTTGAAAGAGTGCTCGAAGAACCGTATCCGGATGTTGCAGTAGTAGACCGTTATAAGAGTTGGATGGACGGGACTATGGTGACTGTGGATGAAAAGCAGTTTATTGTGGACTTTGTATCTAAACATACTTTTTCGTACGAAAAAACTTCTACTTATTTTAAGACGGTGAATATCTATCGTTTTAGTAAGGAGTTTTCTGTAGGTAAGTACGTACCTTTTCTGGAAGCCTATTGCAAATGTTTTGATAATAGTGCATATTACGAACAAATACTGGCCGTTTTGTCTTTGTTGGATAAAGCCGGGCTGAAGGCTTTGCCGCTTGAGGGTGAAAAGTGGTATGAGATAGATGACATGCAGGATTTAGATATTGCCGAAACGCTATTTGGTAAGAAAGAAGGGCTTTTGCCCGGTTACCAAAAACGTTATGGAGGGTATTGGCGCTTCCCTTTCTTGCTTGATTTTGCTTATCTGGTGAATCCACATTTCCCGACAGAAAGGATGCTGGAAGAACTGAAGGCTAATTTTGATAAACTGCTCAGGCAGTACCCTTCGGGGAGTTATGTAAACAGGCGATTGGTGGCGAAGCACTGGAACATTCCTGCGGAGGCTGTCGCGGTGGGGAATGGCGCGGCAGAGTTGATAAGAAAGCTGATGGAGCTGCTTCCCGGTAGAATGGGGGTGATTCTTCCTACATTTGAAGAATATCTGGTGCGTGATGACCGGATAGAGACTTTCTTGCCGTTGGGGCCAGGTTATCGCTATACCGTAAGCGACCTGAAAACATTTTTTGAGGATAAGGGAGTGACTTCGTTACTGTTGCTGAATCCGGATAACCCCTCCGGAAATAGTATTCCTTACGAGGATTTGATTTCATTAGCGGGATGGACTCAGGAGCGTTCGATACGGCTGATTGTGGATGAGTCTTTTATTGACTTTTCGGAGGGAGGAGAGGAAACTTCTCTGATTGATGACAAGATACTGAAGGAGTATAATCATCTGGTGGTGATAAAGAGCCTGTCTAAGTCACATGGAATTCCCGGATTACGATTGGGAATTGCTGTTTCCGGTGACCATAAATTAATGGATGAATTACAGCAGAAACTTCCGGTCTGGAATATAAACTCTTTGGCGGAGTACTATTTACAGATTCTGGACAAATACACCATCGCCTACCGGCAGGCATGTGCCCGCTTTAGAGAGGAAAGAGCGCTCTTTTTTGAAGAACTTCAGGAGGTAGGCTATTTAGCGGTATTTCCTTCACAAGCAAACTTCTTTTTATGTGAAGTGACCCATAAGTATAGCGCCCGAGAGCTTGCGGAAGTTTTGCTGAGAGAGCATGATATTCTGGTAAAAGACTGTAGCTTGAAGAGGGGAATGTATGGAAAGCAGTATATTCGTATTGCTATCAGGAGTAAAGAGGAAAACCGGTATTTGGCCGGAATATTAAAATATAAATTATGAATATAGATATAAAGGAGGCACATCGGAGGATGCTTTATTTATTGCAGTCTTTCGATACTGTCTGCAAGAAGCACGATATTGATTATTGGCTCGATTATGGTACACTGCTGGGAGCTATCCGGCATCAGGGGTTTATTCCTTGGGATACAGATACGGATGTGGGGATGTTAAGGAGTGATTATGCACTCTTTCTGGAGAAAGGTGTGCCGGAATTGCCTCAGGATATTTTCTTTCAGACTCCGGAAACAGAACCGGCCATGGCTCCATGGAGCTGGTTGGTTGAGGCGCGGTTGAGAGATCGGCACAGCCGGTATGTTCCGGATAAAAAGACTCCGGCCGAGCCGATGCAGTTCGGTGGATTACAGTTGGATCTTTTCATTTATGATTGGGATGGTAAGTATGAGAATGCTTTGTCGAACAGTTTTGAGCGGAATTTGAGTGAGAGCCGTATTCATTTGCGGCTGGATGAGGTGGAATATCTGGATACTGCACGATTTGAAGGAGTGGAGTTTCCGGTTCCGTCAGGATACGATGCTTATCTGACCCGTTGTTATGGAGATTATAGAACGTTTCCCCCGGAAGAGGAAAGGCAAATTCCGGAAGTGGTTGCCTGGTCGGTGTAATAAAATGATTGATTACGTCAATAAAGAAAATATGGAAAGCGTAAGAGGGATAGAAAATCCGGGGATGATGGGAGAAATGGGGAAAATCATCGGATTCTATCGTCTTTATCGGCAGACGGCTGAAGAAGAGTGGGAAGAGAAAGCAGAAGTGTTGCTGGATGAGGTGATGGAGAATTGTTCTTTGGAACTTCCGGTGACTTATGGTGACGGTTTGTGCGGAGTAGGTGTCGGAATTGAGTATTTGTTGCAGGAGGGCTTTGTGGAAGGGGATGCCGACGAGATTCTATGGCAGATCGATTGCAGGGTATTTAACACGATTAATAGTAGGGCGATCGGAACTTTAGGCATCGGGAAAGGTATTTGTGGTCTCGCTTATTATCTGTATTACCGGTTGTCCCGGAGGAAAGGTGAGGAAGACATCAAGGTGCTACGAATGAAAGAGCATTTAATTTACCTGATTGACTGGATAGCAGACTCGCTGCCCGGAGTCAGGGAAAGTTCACTTTTCGAAGAGGTGTTTTTTATTCTTTGCCTGTTGCATCGGTTGAATTTGTTCAATGCTAAAGTCGAGAAATTGATGGAGTACTGTGAGAAGGGCATGATTATATCTGGAAAGGAGGCGGTATGGATCTGACAAGAGGGGTTAGCATTGTCATTCCCTTGCGGGTAGATAATCCGGAGAGGGCGGAGAATCTTCGGTTTATCCTTTCTTTGCTGCTACAGCAGACAGAGGTATCAGTGGATATTCTTGAAGCGGATACAGAGCAACGTTTTTATTTGTCTGAGACGTGTGAGAGGTTACGCTATCGGTTTGTGAAAGATGATGATCCGGTATTCTACCGGACACGTTATTTAAATATATTGTTGAGATCGGCTAAGTTTCCGATTGCAGGCATCTGGGATACGGATGTGATTATTCCGCCGGTTCAGTTGAGAGAAGCGGTCGGCAGGATTTGTTCGGGCTGTGTGATGTGTTTCCCGTATGACGGGCGTTTTATCTTTCTGAATGAAGCTATGAGTGACAGAATCCGCAAGGACGTATCAGTGTTGGAAAAGGTGGATGCTACTTCAATAGGGATGAGACCTTCGGTGGGAGGAGCTTTTCTTGTGAACAGGGTTGCCTATCTGCGGGCAGGCGGAGAGAATGAAGCGTTTTATGGTTGGGGCCCCGAAGATGCCGAAAGAGTGAAGCGTCTGGAGATATTAGAGTTGCCCATTGCACGTGTAAAAGGACCGTTATATCATCTTCATCATCCGAGGGGCATCAATTCGGGTTTTGATATGGGTGAACGGGATAAACGTAATTTAGAAGCATTGCTGGCTACTTGCAGAAGGAGTAAGGCGGAGATGCTAAGGTGGCTTGAACAACCAACCTTTCCGGACTGATCACACTAAATTTATATGGTATTTGATTGTCGGGTTTATAAATAGGGATAAAAATGATTGATTTTAAGTGATTTTTCAAATTGAAAATGTATCTTTGTATACATATCCCTGAAAAATAAATATTGAGAGACAGTCATTATGAAAAACACAATATTATTGTTAAACGGTTTATGGCTGCTTGGGCTGGTGGCCTGTCAGCCAAAATCTTCTTCTTTATCCGAATGCCCGATTGTCAATGTACGCTCTGCTTTGCAGGAAGAGACACCTATCTCCATGAAAGAAGATGTGGTGAGCATACAATATATTCCTTTGGAAACAACAGACTCGTGCCTGATTAGCAATCTGCTGAATCTGCAGGTGACGACGGATTACATGTTTATGTATAACGGAAAGACTGAAGAAGTGTTGCAATTTGATCGAAAGGGTAAGTTCATACGTCGGGTCGGCCGCCAGGGAAATGGGCCGGGAGAGTATAGTATGATAAGTGAACTTGCGGTTGATGATAGCAATAAAGAATTATCTATATTCCAGTATGGAGGGGATGCATTGGTGTATTCGTATGACGGAACTTTTCTACGGAATGATACAACGGTGAAGCAGGCCGGTGGAATGTATGTCTTTGCGGATGGGAAGAGAGCATTGAAAGGATTGGTCATGAAGCCTTTTGAACAAGCACCATGGGCAGGCGCATTGCAACAGGCTGATGGTTTGCTGTTAAAGTCTAAGTCTCTTTTTCCACAAGGACTCTCTCAAGACGTTTGTTTCATGAAAGAAATCTGCTTTTCTCCTTCTACAGAAGGGGTACTGCTGTTTACTGCATGCAATGATACGGTGGCCGGGATTTATGCTAATGGAATAGAGCCGGCTTATGTCCTGAAACGGGAAAACCCGACTGAATATTATATGGATATTGCTAATATTAATAAATTCAGGGATAATACAGTTGAAACGGATCAGATTATTGGAGTCTATGATCTGTTCGAATCTCCTCACTATCTTTACTTACGTCTGTACAAAGGAGATGCTATTTTTATACAAAGATTCGATAAGAAGACCGGTGAACTGAAATCGCAGCGTATTCCGGATGATTATTTGGAATGTAGTGCTGCCATTCCAGGCGGCAATGTAATTGGCATGGATAATGATATAGATGGAGGGATACCTTTCTGGCCGGAGTATGTAATGGCGGATGGGGGACGCGCACAAGTGGTGAATGCTGATATTCTTTTGGCTTTACGTGAAAAAGGATATCTAAAGCAGGCTCCTGATGTATTGAATATCGGGGATGAAGCCAATCCGGTAGTGATTCTTTATAAATTTAAAAGATAGGAGGTATTATGAAATCATTTACATTTTGCATTTTATTAGCCCATGTGTTGGCTTTTCCACTATTTGCTCAGAAGAATGCAGCTGCCGTCACGCTGAATTTGGCAAAGGCTGTTACACAAAGTCCTAAGACGGTATTAATGAGTGAACTGGCATCTGATGTACGTTATTTCCCTTTAGAAACTACTGATAATTGTCTGCTGGGGAATGAATGTAGTATTATTTATGCCGGAAACTCGATTATTGCGGGTGACGCACAGACCAGAAGTTTTTATCGGTTCGATAAAAATGGTAAGTTTATGAATAAGATAGGCCGGCAAGGACAGGGGCCTGAAGAATATGCGGTAGGATTATTGTTTTTTACTGACCCTGATAACCAAAAACTGTATGTTCAGGATTTCCAGGATATAATCTGTTATGGCTTCAATGGTAAATTTCTCCGTCGTATACCGGCTCCTCACCTGAATATGGGTACCGGAGCTGTAGACGGTCAGGGATCTATTCTCTATTGTGATAATAATTATTTTATGAGAAAGGATAATCCCCAACAATTGTTCCTTATCTATGAAAATGGGAAGAAACTAAAGATCTGGAAAGGATATATGGAACCTGGAAAGAAATATGGTGTTAACCTATCTACCCGCGATGTAATGTATCGTTATGGGGGCGATATTTACTTTAAACCTGCGTTGGAGAATCTGATTTATAAAATTGATGCCAACAGAAAAAAGACATTGGCATGGAAATTTGATTGTTCGGGGAAGGATGTGGATGTATCTGCCAATGAAATAGATCCCGGAAAACGTTTTCAATCAATTGCAGTACAACAGGTTTTTGAGTCAGACCGTTATTTCTTTGTGCTTTATGTCCTGAAGAATGATAGCTTTGTGGGATTGTATGATAAACAGAAGAAGAGTTTTTCAAATGTGATTATAAAAGATGATTTGGCGGCAGGATTTGATTTTACTCCTCCCGGAACAGGGTTGGGAAATCAGTTGGCAAATGCCCGGATGGTAGGTTATCTGAGTAAAGGTAAACGCTATTCGAAAGCTTTACTGCCGGAAAGAAAAAAAGAACTGGATGAATTGATAAACCGATTGGATGAAGAGGATAATCCGGTAATGGTTGTTGTAACATTAAAATAAAATCTATATAAATTCTTTTTAAACGTATGAAAATTACAAGTTATGTTTCTTTTTTATATTGCTTATGTCTGATGCTGGCGAGTCCGACAGTACAGGCGAGCGAAGTGCGAACCGCTATTTTTGAGGGGAAACCGTGTATTAATCCCCCTCATGTGGTGGGAAACTATCCTGCTACCCCTTTTTTGTTTTATATTCCCACCTCCGGAGAACGACCGATAAAGTGGCATGCTGAAAATCTTCCCAAGGGATTGAAGCTGGATAAAGAAACGGGGATAATCAAGGGAAAAGTAGTAGAAAAGGGAACGTACAAAGTAATGCTGAAAGCTGAGAATGCCCTTGGAACCGATACACAGGAACTACTGATTAATATAGGAGATGAGTTGTTGCTGACTCCTCCGATGGGGTGGAACAGTTGGAATACATTCGGACGTCACCTGACAGAGGAGCTACTGTTGCAAACTGCAGATGCAATGGTAGAAAACGGAATGCGTGATTTGGGGTATGCTTATATTAATATCGATGACTTTTGGCAGTTGCCTGAAAGGGGAGCTGACGGTCATATCCAAATTGATAAAACAAAGTTCCCGAGAGGCATCAAATATGTGGCCGATTACTTGCATGAGCGAGGATTCAAACTTGGAATTTATTCGGATGCCGCTGATAAAACTTGTGGTGGGGTTTGTGGCAGTTATGGATATGAAGAAATTGATGCACGGGATTTCGCATCCTGGGGTGTTGATCTTTTGAAGTATGACTATTGCAATGCGCCTGCCGGAAGAGTAGAAGCGATGGAAAGATATGAGAAGATGGGGAGAGCATTGAGAGCGACCGACCGTTCTATCGTCTTTTCAATTTGTGAGTGGGGACAGCGTGAACCTTGGAAATGGGCGAAGAAAGTCGGCGGACATTTATGGCGAGTATCCGGTGATATTGGCGACTTGTGGAATCGTTCGACAGACGAAAAGGGAGGTTTACGTGGCATTTTGAACATTCTTGAAATAAATGCACCGCTTAGTGAATATGCAAGACCCGGCGGATGGAATGATCCGGATATGCTTGTTGTGGGGATTGGCGGAAAAAGTAAGAGTATCGGTTATGAATCGGAAGGTTGTACGAATGAACAATATCAGTCCCACTTTGCTCTCTGGTGCATGATGGCTTCTCCATTACTCTGTGGCAATGATGTACGGCAGATGAATGATAGTACGTTACAAATACTTTTGAATAAGGATCTGATTGCTATCAATCAGGATCCGCTGGGCATTCAGGCAGAGCGTGCCATTCGTGCCGATCATTATGATGTCTGGGTGAAGCCGTTGAGTGACGGAAGCAAAGCAATAGCTTGTCTGAACCGGATATCCGGACCCGTAGACGTGGAGTTGAATGTAAAGACGGTAGAAGGATTGTCATTGGATCGGGTATATGATGTTATAGAAGGCAGCCTTGTGGCTGAGGCTTCTACCGGATGGGTCGTAAAGCTTGCTCCCGGTGAGTGTAAAGTGTTTATATGTAAATAAGATTGATTGTAAAATAGGGCTATCCGGTAAAATTGGCGGTACCGGATAGCCCTTTCTTCATAGTCAGGTTTATATTGGGTTGGTTATTTTAATCGTATGGTTGGGCCTATCTTATAAGTATTTTTCCATTGCCGGGTAGCAGCATTGTAACTTCTGTCCATTAAACATCCGTCCGTTAGAGCGGTATTGATAGGCATTGCCACCTATCCGGATAGCCAGTTGTCTGTTAAGACGATATACCAATCTGCCACCTGCCATATTCTGTGTACCTACTCCCCGGAGTGAATAACTGGAACCGTATAATTCGTATCCGAAATAGCGGGAATTGAACAATCGGTACTGTTGCTGATTAAAATAACCGGTGAAGACGGGATCCAGATAGGAGAATTTTTTTCTCAGTTCGTATTGTTTGACTAACGGCATACTGTTATTGAAAGCAGGGTTGGTTTCTGACAAAGTATTCTTTATTTCGGGTAGTTTGAAGATTTGAGGGGTTTTCATTTCTTTGTGCAGTGTAAAGGCAGGTATGGGCGTTTCGTTGAATGTTTGCGCATAAGCAAATCCGTTGCCGCAAATGATAAATAGCATTGTCAATCTGAATTTTTGCATAGTTAAGTCTTTTATGTCTTTTAGACGCAGAGATATGCCGAATGCTGCAATGTTTTTTCAAAAGAATCATTTATCTTTGCCGAAATACGTTAAAAATCGAATATGGAACTGGATCTTCAACAACTTACTACTGAGGTATGCCGGATAGCAACTGAAGCCGGGAATTTTTTGAGAAAAGAACGGAGGAGCTTTAGTCGGGAGCGTGTGGTGGAAAAGCATGCGCATGACTATGTGTCGTATGTTGATAAAGAATCTGAACGCTTGTTAGTGGCACAACTGTCTGCATTGCTGCCCGAAGCCGGGTTTATTGCGGAAGAAGGTTCTGCCGTTTATAAGAATGAGCCTTATTGCTGGGTTATTGATCCGTTGGACGGGACGACTAACTACATTCATGACAATGCTCCTTATTGTGTCAGTATCGCATTGAGGAGCTGTACAGAATTACTTTTAGGAGTGGTGTATGAAGTTTGCAGGGATGAATGTTTTTACGCCTGGAAAGGTGGGAAGGCTTGGATGAACGGAGATGAACTGCATGTCTCGAAAATAGAAAACATAGAAGAGGCGTTTGTAATCACTGAACTTCCTTATAACCATCGGCAATACAAACGGACTGCGGAATATTTACTGAAACAATTGTATGGAGTGGTAGGAGGAATTCGTATGAATGGCTCGGCTGCATCGGCTCTTTGTTATGTGGCGGCCGGACGTTTTGATGCCTGGGCGGAAGCTTTTATCGGGAAATGGGATTACTCGGCTGCGGCACTGATTGTGTTGGAAGCCGGCGGAAAAGTAACTGATTTCTTTGGAAGTGAGTATTTTATTGAAGGACATCATATCATTGCGACGAATGGCCCTTTACATCCTGTCTTTCAACGGCTGCTGAAAGAGATGCCTCCACTGGAAATGTAACTTTCCGGGTATTGATTAAACTGAAAAACATCACATGAATACTTGGTTCGACTCTTTTTGGTCTCTTTTGTTCCCACGTTGTTGTGTGGTTTGTGGAGCTCCGCTGTCGAAAGAAGAGGAGTGCTTGTGTATTCGTTGTAATATGAACTTACCCCGTACCGGATTTCATCTGCGAAAGGATAATCCGGTTGAGTGTCTTTTCTGGGGACGTATTCCGGTTCTTGAAAGAGCTTCTTCCTTTCTCTTTTATCGTAAAGGTAGTGATTTCAGACGTATCTTGCATCTGCTGAAATATAGCGGATATAAAGAACTGGGCGAAGTGATGGGACGCTATATGGCGGCAGAATTAATTTCTTGTGGTTTCTTTGATCATGTGGATGTGATTGTTCCTGTACCTTTGCATAAGAAAAAACAGAAGCTGAGAGGATACAATCAGAGTGAATGGATTGCCCGTGGTATATCTTCTGTGACGGGGATTCCGCTGAATGCGAAGAGCGTGATACGGGAAAAGAATACAGAGACTCAAACCCGTAAATCGACTTTTGAACGCTCGGAAAATGTGGAAGGTATTTTCAAATTGTGTGATGTAGCCTGTTTCCAGGGGAAACATGTACTGATTATTGATGATGTGCTGACTACCGGATCTACAACTGTGGCCTGTGCATCTACGCTTTTTGAAGTTGAAGGAGTACGGATCAGTGTGTTGACATTGGCCGTGGCCGAATAAATGAAGTGATAAATATGAGGGTGCATTGAAGCACCCTCGTATCTATTTAAAAAGTTTCAATTATCAAATCGGATGCCAGCATTTCCTTGATCGCCTTTCCAAAAGCCTGGAAATGGGGGGATGCCGCATGTATATCCATGGCACGCTGGTCTTTGTACTCTTCGTAGAAAATGAAAGCTACGGGTTGTGACGGGTTTTGATATAAGTTATAACTAATATTCCCCTCTTCTGCCCTTGTACCTTTGATTAGAGCATCAGCCGCCTGTAGAAATGCTTGTTCTTTGCCGGGTAGCACTTCTACACGTGCTACGATTGTTTTCTTTTCCATAATGATAATCTATAATTAAGATGATTCTCGTTCCGCAAATTTACGTATAAATGGTGATACTTTCTTTTTCATCTTGAATAAATTTGTTTGTAGGAATCGTCTGGCTCTTATTTCTGAGGAATCCATACTTTATAGCTATGGCTCTCTTCCCTGTTGGCCACAGCATAATATGGGATGGCTTTTGCCGGAATATCACCCTGACATTTGATGATATTGACTCCATTGAGCAGATTACTGTCATGGGAGAGTTCCAAAGGTGTTTGTGCCTGAAGTTTGAATGTCTGCAGTTCCGGATTATCGGCATCCTCAAAACAGTAAATGATAGGCCCTGACGCCAATGCGACTTGTCCCCGTAAGTTTTCGACTGCTTTATTTGCAGTGATCAGGCGAGGTTGCATGGGTAGTTCAAGCTCAATGTGATCGCCTTTTTTCCATTCCCGGTTGATTTCCGCATATCCGTCTACGATCCTCAAAAGTACATCCTCTTGATTAACTTTTAACTTGACCGGTGCTTTTAGATTCGATTGGTAAAGGTCGTATGGATTTTCTGTACCTTGTGCCCATCCGGGAATACGGACTTTCATAGAGAAGGTGCTTGCCTTGTCGGGATTGACTTGAATGGAAACAGCGCCGTGCCAGGGATAAGAGGTTAATTGTTTCAATCGGACGCTGTTGTCACCGACCGGAATTCGCACTTCACTTCCTATGAATAAATTGACATAGACATTATCTCCCTGATAGGCATAGATATAACCGGGCATGGCAGCCATGATTTTCAGGAACATCGGTGGGCAACATGGACATACATGCCATTCCCACCTGTCGGGCTTATCAGTATTCAGGGGATTTTGATAGGTGTATTTATCACCGGACAAAGAAACGCCAGTCAGTACATTGTTGTAAAGCACTCTTTCCACTTCGTCCATATAGCGGGCATTGCAAGTTAATTGGTTCATGCGTTGGCTGAAAAAACCGGCTCCGACAGCTGCGCAGGTTTCCAGATATGCATCGGTGGGCAGAAAGTAGTCCGGACCAAACTTTTCGTCTTCGTGAATAGCGCCGACTCCACCTGTGATGAACATCCGTTTGCCTGCCATATTCTCCCAAAGACGTTTAGCTGTTTCGATGTATTGAGGTGATTGGTTCTCAAGTGCGGCCGCGGTTAGACCGGTTGCCATCAAGGTAGCTCGCACAGCATGCCCTTCAATTGTTTTTTGTTCGAGTACAGGGATCGAATCTTGTGAATACTCTCCCCAACTGGGACGAGAGTGTGTGCCGAATTCAGCTTGGTGATAACAAGCGTCTTTAATCCATTTTTCCGATTTCCGGTATCCCCACGTTCCCCATAATGGAAAGCCACAGTGATGCCCTCTGTTTTCTATCCAAAAAGTGGCCAGATTATAATAATCTGATTCCCGGACCGGTATGGAAAGTTTATCTTTCAGTTCCGGTTCGTTTTTATACAACCAGTATAATGCCATTACGGCTTCCTCGGGGCCGGAATGTGCGGGAACGATATTCTTGCGTGGTTCCGGACCCATATAATCTGCCATGTAATTGGCAAAGCGGGTTGCAATTTCAAGCAAACGTGTTTTGCCGGTTGCCTGATAATAATGTACTCCGGCTTCGATCAGCATCCCGGCATTGTATACATCGTGTTGTCCACGAAGGAGTCCCCCATTGTCTCCCCATCTATGGTTGTTTTCCATAAGTTGGGTATGGGTGTTGATGTATCCGGTCGGCTCTGTTTGCTGAGCGGCATAGATGCGGTCTACATATCCGTCGATTCGTTTTTCCAGTTCTTTATTGGGGTGGCTTGCAAGAAAGTCGGCGATACCCCGGATACTTTCATAAACGAGTCCGTCATACCATTCGGGACCATCGTGCTGTTTGATATCTCTCTGCCCTTCAGCTACACGATCGAAATTCCGGAAAGCATTACGCGTGTCGGTCGATCCGGGAAAAGGAGTGTATTTCCCTTCGAATTTGTTTAATACATCATTAGCGGTTATTTTCCTCCAGATATCGAGTTTCGGACTCCAGAAAGCATCTTCTATCCGGACTTCGTTTAGCTCGGGCAAGTGGAGTGTTTGCCGGGTATTGTCTGTGTGAGACTGACACCCCATTTGCATCAGTACGGTTAGTACTGCTGCGACAGATAAATGTTTTGTGGTTTTCATTGTACATTGATTTTATAGATGCATATATGTTTGTAAGTATCTCCGGGTAAGAGGATTGTTGACGGGAATGCCGGTTGGTTAGGACTATCCGGATAGTGCTGGGTTTCCAATGCGAGGGAAGCCCGGTAGTTGTATTTCTTTTCGTGCTTTCCGGTCATTGTACCATCAAAGAAGTTACCGCCATAGAATTGTAGTCCGGGTTCGGTGGTCCATACTTCAAGATATCTTCCTGAGGCGGGTTCATAAACGGTTGCTGCCAGTTCGGGGGTGTTGGAGGTTTTGCGATTCAATACCCAATTATGGTCGTAGCCGTGACCGAACTCCAGTTGCTCGAACGAATCATTTACTCGCTTTCCGATAGGTGTGGGGCGACGAAAATCCATCGGGGTCCCTTCTACATCCTGGAGAATACCGGTGGGGATTAGGGTCTGATCGACAGGAATAAACTTATCCGCATTGATCATGAGTATATGGTCATTGATATCCTTATTGCCTGCACCGTGCAGGTTGAAGAAGGAATGATGGGTGAGGTTGATGACCGTTTCTTTGTCTGTTTGAGCCTGGTGAGTGATAATAAATTCGTTTTTATCCGTAAGCTTGTAATTCATGGATACTTGGAGATTTCCCGGATACCCCTCTTCACCATCTTTGGATAAATACGTGAGTTGTAAAGTCTGGCTGTCCGGCTGCTCAACATCCCATACTACCATATCAAATCCTTTAAAGCCACCATGTAGACTGTTGGGAGTATCATTGATGGGTAACTGGTAAGTTTGTCCGTTCAGGGTAAACTTTCCTTTGTTGATCCGGTTGCCATACCGTCCGATAGTGGCTCCCAAAAATCTTTCACCTTTATAATGGAGATATTTGTCCACATGATCGTGTCCGAGGGCGATGTCTTCAAAATGCCCTTTTTTATCCGGAGTCCAGAATTCAACGACTCGTCCTCCGAAATTGGTGATGGCAATTTCAATGCCGTTTTTGTTTCTCAGAAAGTAGAGATCGGTTTGCTTTCCGTCAATTGTTTGTTGAAAATCGGCTCTTTTCAATTGTGAATGTTGGGCATTTACGGTGTTTGTGTGTATCATGGTTGTGAGTATTAATAAAATGATCAGTTTTGTTTTCATACGATTCATATTTTTAGTTTATTATTCGTAAGTTGTTAATTGGTCAATTCCTTTTGTATCTGCTCCAGAGACTTGTTCTTTGTTTCGGGTAGCCTGAGAGCAAAGAAGAAGCTTAGGAACATCATAATGGCAAAGAAACTGAAAATGAAGGTACCTCCTGTACGGATGAAAACGGGAAACATCCATGAAAGGAGGGCGGACCACACCCAATGTGTCATGCTGCCTAATACTTGCCCTTTGGAGCGCACATTGTTTGGGAAGACTTCGGAGATTAATACCCAAATGACGGCACCCAGTGAAATGGCAAAGAAAGCGATAAACCCCATCAGGCAGATAAGCATATAGTAACCTGAAAATGCGCCTTGGTAGAAACCTTTGGCTACTAAGGCCAAAGAGAGGGTCATACCGATGGAACCGATATAGAGGAGTTTTTTTCGTCCTACCTGATCTATCAGGATCATTCCGATCATAGTGAAAGTAAGGTTGGTCAGTCCGATAACAATAGACTGCATCATGGCTGAGTCGGTAAATACACCTGACATCTCAAAAATCCTCGGAGCATAATAGAGAATGGCATTGATACCTGATAACTGGTTGAAAGTAGCTATAAGGAAAGCATAGAGGATCGGTTTCCGGTATTTATGCTGAAACAGTTTTTCGCCACTGGCTCCTATTGTTACCAGGGATTCTTTGATTTCATGAATTTCCTGTTCAATATCTGCATTGCTGACCTTCTTTATGACGTGTCGGGCTTCGGCTTCCCGATCTTGCTTTACCAGCCAACGAGGACTTTCAGGTACGGTGTATAATAGAAGAGCAAATGCGATGGCAGGAATGGCTTCAACTCCTAACATCCATTGCCAATCATGCGCAATGCCGTGAATCCAATAGTTGGAAAAGTAAGCCAGTACAATACCCAGTACAATATTAAACTGGAAGAATGCGACAAAACGGCCGCGCCAACGCGAGGGGGATATTTCGGCAATGTACATGGGACCGACTACGGATGAGGCTCCGACAGCTAAACCTCCGGCAAAACGGAAGAATAAAAAGGAATACCAATCGATGATGGCAGCACTGCCCACTGCAGAAACAAAGTAGAGAAAAGCAATAATTTTCAGTGCTTTCAGACGTCCGTGTTTTTCTACCGGTTTACTACAGACGAAAGCTCCGATGATTGTACCGATCAAAGCGATAGCAATGGTGAAGCCATGGCTGAAGTCGGATAGATCATATACCACCTGGATGGATTTCTCGGCTCCGGATATCACTGCGGTATCGAATCCAAAAAGTAATCCTCCCAATGATGCCACGAAGGCAACGTAAAACATGAAATTCTTTGCTGTATTTTTCATAATGCAGATGTATTATAGACCGAATTCGATCCGATTGATAACGTGATTTTGGTAACATTCGTCTAATTCCACAAAATATCCGCTCCATCCCCATACTCTGACAATCAAATTTTTGTGTTGTTCGGGATGTTTCCGGGCATGTAGCAGTGTCTCCCGGCTGACTGTGTTTAGTTGTAGTTGATGGCCGCCTAAAACGATGTAGGTTTTCACGAGCATACCCAGCTTTTCAATGGTTTCGTCATTGCTGAATACGGTTTGATCGAACTCCAGGGTGAGGGGACCACCGTTGACAACACGGTCCAGATGTTGTTTGGTAAAAGATTTTATGACGGATATAGGACCTTTTTGTTTTAAAAACAGGCTGGGGGAGTAATTAGCAGGAATCATCTCGCCATCGTTACGTCCGTCGGGGGTGGCACGTAATTGATTGGAATGGAAAATGTAGTACATAGCGGTACCCGTACCTGCCCGGTAAACACCTCCGCGTTCATTTCGTTTATCGGCCAATGACCGATCAAAAGAGTCGAGAAGATCTTTGGCTATCAAGTCGGCATAGTCATTATCCTGTCCCATTTTGGGTGCTTCTTCTCTTAATTTTTTTTGTAACTCTTCGTAGCCTTTGAAGTTGCTTCTTATGGCAGTAAGCAGGGTTGTATAATCCAGGCTTTGCTCTTCGAAATAGTATTTTTTCAGGGCAGCAAGGGTATCGGTAGCGGTTGCAATGCCTGTTCCGTGGATTCCGTAGTTGTTGTAGTAGGAACCTTCCGAAATATCTTTGGCTCTTTCGATGGTGCCGTCCATCAGTAAAGACATCATTGGAGAAGGGATGATGTAGAGATTGCGGTGTTTCTCGCAGATCGCATTGACCTCCTTTTGTATTTCCTGCTCCACCAATGTATAAAAGGATGAGTAGTCCGAACAGGTATTTAGTTTTTCAAGGCACCGGTCTACACATCCGATTAAAGAAACGGCATCAATGTTGGGTATATCCATAGCTCGGTTAGGGATGATAAATTCCCAGCAGGCAGCCACTACGTAATTGTATGCGTCTTCTTTGGAATAGCCTTTCCGTATAAGTCCTGGAATGATGATATCATCATTGCTGTATTGGGGGAAACCCAGCCCTATTTTGGTCAGACGGGAACCTAAAGTGAATATTTCGTCAGGGGTCTTTGGGTCTACACGAATGTTGATTTTAGGATCAATTAGTTTTAATTCGTAACTTGCCTGCAGGCACATGCGGGACAGGTCGTTGAATAAGTATTTGCCTTCCGGATCGCGTCCTCCCAAAACCAGGCTCTGCCCATTGTCACCCTGTTGCATACCCGGATACAGGTCGCTGTCCTTATTGCATACAAGGAAAAATTCTTCAAGCAGATCGAATGCTTCTTCTTTGGTGAGTGTTCCATTTTCCAGGTCCCTCTGATAGAAAGGATACATATATTGATCGAAGCGGCCGAGGGTATTGTGATAGTTGCCTGCTTCCCAAATGGAGAAGTGGAGAATTCTCAAAAGCTGTAGAGCTTGTCTGAAGTTTTGAGCGCCTTCGGTCTTTATGGTATGTAAAGTGTGCGCAATTTCTGTCTCGTTATTGAGCAATGCATATTGTTCATACTTCTCAATTAGTTTCTGTAGGGATATGATGCATTGGTACATGCTATTGAGGAATACTCTCTCTTTTTCATTTAAGGAGGGATTTTCCTGACGCTTTCGGATCTCCTGTTTTCTCGCTTCCAGTCCGTGTTGAATGGTATAAGCGTAATTGGGGGAGATATTACATACCGTACCTTTTTCGTGGATGTAATATTTGTTTTTTATTTCGTTCCATTCTTCAGGGGTGTATATATCCGGTACTTGCGTAAGGGTACGGGTAAAAACGATCTTTTCACCCGGAAGTATAACCGGGAGCTCAGCGTTCATCAAAGCAGCAAAACAGGCTGTAGCACGTTCTACAGGAGATAAACCTTGTTGGGCATAAATTGTGTTCAATTTGTCCAGCCCGATACTTGACGGTGTTCTCCTTTGTGAATGGTGTCGTTTATCTAAAATATACGTTTTTAGATAGTTAATTCTTTCGTTCATACAATTAGATTTTTGATATTATTTTCTTCAAATACATTATAGATTTGTGGCGCCTTTCCGGTATCGAACGGAGGATGATACGTTTCTCCGATCATTGCGTATTTGGCACCTGCTGTACGGTGATATCTAAGGATTTCGACACGTATCAGGTTCCTGGCATCTTTGATTTTTTCAAGAATGGTACTCATGTTTTCCCGGGTATCATTAACACCCGGGATTAAAGGTATCCGAATGATAAAATCTCGTCCGGAATTACAGAGTAAAGCAAGATTTTCCAGTATAATCGCATTATCCACTCCTGTATATTTCCGGTGCATTTCCGGGTCCGTATGTTTGATGTCGAATAAAATAAGATCAGCTAAAGAAGTAACCTCATTGAAAATGTGAGTGTTTGCGTATCCGCTTGTTTCGATAGCCGTATGTATGTCCGGAAGTTGTCGGAGCAGTTCGATAACAAAATCCGGTTGAAATAAGGGTTCTCCGCCGGTTAGTGTAACTCCTCCCCGGTTGAGCGTATAAATGGACCGGTTCTTTTCGATCATGGTAACCAATTCTTCCACAGTTATCTGATATCCACAAATACTTTTGACTCCTTTTTTAATCATGTATTGCGGCTGTGGCGATATACCTTCGGGATTATGGCACCATGCACAGCGTAGAGGACATCCCTTGAGAAATATCGTTGTTCGGATTCCCGGTCCGTCATGGATGGCAAATTCCTCGACACTGAATATTGTTCCTGTTTTCATTGTGTTTGGATTAACAATGGCAAATATATACATAATATTTTAAACAGGTACGAACTGGTATGTATGTTGTTGAGCATATATTCATATAATATTAAGAATATTAATAGCTCAAATTACCTTTATAGGTAATGTTTATGGGAGTAAAGACGATTATTCGACATTTACAAATAATGGATGTCTCAGATCACTGTTAAGGCGTAATGGACCGAATAAAATGGCAAAACGGTCTGTCTATTGGCTTTTACCGTTTTTAAATTCATTAGGTGTCACTCCACAAAAACGCTTGAATGTCTTACTGAAATAGCTGGGATTATTGAATCCGAGTTGCCATGAGATTTCAGCAATAGTCAGATTAGTCTTTATAATCTTTACTTTAGCAACATCGATCTTGATTTTATTGATAAACTCGGTTGCACTCAGGTTTAATAGTTTTTTCAGTTTATTGTATAGTTGAGTTCGACTGATATTCATGTGAGTGGTCAGTTGGTCGACACTCAATTCCGGGTCCTCAATGTGTTCGATGACGAATTGTGTCAATGATTTGATAAATTCCTCGTCTTTGTTGTTGAGTTCTTCATTGAGTTGGAATATTTTCATGTCGTGATAATGTTCGCGGATATTATTTTTGGCTTTAAGCAAGTTGGTAATTCTAAGATTCAATTCATCGAAAGTGAATGGTTTTTCGATATAGGCGTCGGCTCCTGCAGATAAACCTTGCAATTCGTTTTCTTTCGAAGGCTGTGAAGTGATGAGAATGACCGGGATATGGGAGTATTCACGAGAAGTTTTAATATATTTACTCAATTCATATCCGTCCATATAAGGCATCATAATGTCACTGATGATAATGTCGATGATATGTGTTTTTAGCAACTCTACAGCTTCCTGTCCGTTATAAGCCGTTTTCACCTTATATAAACGGAGTAGCTTACTTTTTAAAATGTTATTGATATCCGGATTATCTTCCACCAAAAGTACAGTCATCTTTTTCTCGGCATTTGCAGCATTCATATCCTCTTTTAGTCCGGAGTTATTGAGCAGGTATACAGTATCTGCCACTACGTCGGGTGAGTTAACGATATCCAAAGTTTCGTCCGGTGCAATCATATCCTTAGAGTCTTCGACCAAAGGTAATTTTACTTTAAAGGTCGTACCGCTGTTTTGATGACTTTCTATCTCAACTGTTCCTGAAAGCAGCTGAACTAGACCATTCACCAAAGCCAGTCCAATACCCGTATTGGAATACTTTTGATCGGATGAATCGGTTTTGTGAAAAGGCTGCATGACAGCTTCCCGCTGTTCCGGGTGAATATATGAACTGCTGTTATGACAGGAGAGAATCAATTGTCCGGAAGCTTTGTCTACATCAATCCTGAAGTTTATTTCACTTTGAGGATCAGAATGTTTGAAAGCATTGCTGAGCAGATTACTGATGATTTTCTCTATCTTGTCTCTATCGAATACCGTATAATAAGAGTCGGCTGAAGTTGCATATTGAAAAACAATCTGCTTTTGTCTGAAGACGGGAATAAACAGTTCGAAGATGCTGCGTCCATAAGTCATAATATCTCCTTTGACATATTCGATGCGTGCATGGTCGGTTTCTACAGAGCGAAATTCCAAAAGTTGATTGATCAGGAATTGAAGCCGTTGGATATTCCGATTGATGATTTTCATTTCTTCACCGGTAATTGTATTGTTTCGTCCGATTGATATATCTTCGAATACAGCCATAAGGATAGATAAAGGAGTCTTAAACTCATGGGTGATATAAGTGAAAAAATTCAGCTTGTGTTTATTCAGTTCGCGCAGGTTGTTTTTTTCCATTCTTTCGATGCGGATATCCATTTTGTCTCGCATACGCACTTGGTAGAAGCGGACAATTATAAAACTGATAAGAAGTCCGATAAGAGAATAAATAGTGATCATGAAACCACTCAGCAAAAAGTGAGGACGAATGTTAATGGTTATTTTCCGACGGTCGAATACAACTCCGTTTTTTCCTATGACCCGTACGTGAAATTGGTAGGTGCCCGGATCAAGGTTGGTATATGTGACTGATTGTGGGATTTGTTGTGTTGCATTCCATTCGGTCTCCATACCTTCCAGATAGTATTCACAGGAAAGTTGTGATTGGCAATTTTCATTATAGTTGATCACCAGAAAATCAAAAGTCAGGGTATTCATGCCGTGAGGTAAGCGAATGGCAGATGTGCTGTCAATATTATTCTGTAGAATGCCGTCCGGTGATGGTTGTACGTGTTTATTGAAAATCCTGAAATCCGAAAAAGTCAGATGAATATCGTTTGTAGGACTGTTATGGTTCAGTCCTTCCGGTCGGAAGAAGCATACCCCATTGATACTGCCAAAGAAAAGGGTACCGTCAGGATCTTTATAGCCCGGACAGGCATTGAACTGGTTGGAAACTAGATTATCGGATACTTTATAATGGGCAAAACTACGACTTTCCGGATTGAAAGAGAAGATACCGTTATCCGTACTCATCCATAAATAGCCAAAGCTATCTTCCTGTATGGAATAAATATCTCTTTGCCGGAGTTCATTCTCCTTTCCGAACACCTGTATACTATCTGCATGTGCATTGTATTTCATCAATCCTCCATTGCTGGTACCGAACCAGACCTCTCCTTTGGAGTCAACAAAACTACAATAAATATTATCGCTGGTCATTGTTTTACAGCCTGTCACTCCTTTTTGATATCGATGGATACTATGGGTCGGAATATGATACCGAAAAATACCGTTGAAATGTGTGGAAAACCAGATATTTCCTTTGAGATCACGTGTGATGTCGTCAATACGTATAAGCCGGAATACATCCGGAAGGAAGGGAGTGAATGAATCGGTCCGGAAATGATAGATATTGACACCTTGGCTGGTTCCTATAAACATAGTATCAGGATTATGAACATAAAGTTTATAGATTGAATTATTGGATAGTCCCGCGTGTCCCCCTGCTATGTTTTTATATGAACGAATATAGCCTTTTGCTAAATCGACTTTTTGCAACCCATCGATAAAGTTGCCAATCCAGATATTACCGGAGTGATCTTCGGCTAATGCATGGACATTATCTCCGTTTAATGACGGGTGTGTCGATTTGTTTAAATACCTGATGTGACCATCCGGGTAAAGAATAGAAATTCCATGATCTTCGGATGCAAACCACAAAGCTCCGTTTTTATCTTTAATGATGTTGCTGATTGCTTTTCCTTTCAGGTATTGTTTCCCATTATCTGCTATCAGGTAGTGGAAATTGTTTTCGGTCAGGCTGGTGTAACTGACCCCTCCGAAGAAAGTGCCGATCCACATAATGTCACCCCGGCTTTTATAAATAGTATAGATCGCATTATCGGTCAGTCCGGATTGGACATCTTTTGCATGCTGCCGATATTGTATGTAGCTGTTATCTGTATAGTCATAGATGAAAAGTCCGTTTTCGGTTCCGATCCATAAATTTCCACGCATATCTTCTTGGATGCAGCGAATATAACGCATATCCTTTCTGTCTTGTGAAGCGAACTCCACGGATACGAATTGATTATAGTTCTTGTTGTATCGGTACAGTCCGTTTTCGGTCGTCCCCAGCCATAGAGTCCCCTGAGAATCTTTATAAATAGAAGTAAACTCGACAGGATAATCCGGAGAAACCTCAGTAGCTGTGATTTTTCTGGTCATTTGTCCGTTTGGGCGGAAACAATAAATCGTATTTGGACTCACTGCCCATACATTTCCATTCATATCCAGCGTTACTTTTACAATCAATCCCTTATGGAGTAGTGGCATACTTTGCTCTGTCTTACTATATGCATATAGCCCGGAATCGGACGCAATGAAAACTGAACGTCCGTCGTAGGCCATGTCCAATACATATAGTGGGGCCTTGGTTTGCGGAACAATAGTGGTGAACTTCTCTCTCATCATATCATACAAGCACAGTCCTTCATTGGTACCCATCAATAGAGTATCCTGACCGAGGAGTAGCAGTTTCTCGATGCAGTTTGAAGAGAGTCCGTCATCTGACTTATAATATTGTTTGATGTTGTATCCATCATACCTGTTCAGTCCTTTGAGGGTTGCAATCCAAATATATCCTTTTGAATCCTGCAGAATATCCCGTACGGCACTATAGGTAAGTCCGTGTTGACTACCCAGGGAGTGGAACATAAGTTCGTTCTGTTGTGCATATAGGATAACAGAAGAAAAAAATAAAATCAGGGTAAAAGTGCTCTTCTTCATTCGTCTCTTAATTACGTACAACACAAAAGTCTGAAATAAAAACGAATCAAAAAGATACTTATGGTCACAAACTGATATTTATATTCACTATAGAAATATTTAATGTAAATATGAATATGCGTATCAGTGAATAATCTATTGTTTTACGGTTCGGTTCTCTTTTCGCTTACTTTTGCTGAAACAACAAACAGTAAAATATGCATGAAACAACAACTCAGTATGGAACCACACAAAATGGACTCGTCCTGATCCGACTTCGGGACTTAACAAACAAACTAAAAATGTATGAATCCTTTTTAATGACTAAATTACTAATATTATGAATCTAAAAGATCTGAACAACCTTAGAGCAGATACGGAAGGCAGGATAAAAGCCGTCTTCTTAATATGTATGTTTGTGCTGGTGTCTGCAGGTGGATTTGCTCAAAACACAAAGAGCATTTCGGGTACGGTGAGAGAGAAAGGCAGTAATGAAACTGTTATTGGTGCCACTGTACAAGTGAAAGGAACACACAATGGGGTGATTACTAATGAGAATGGGGAGTATACGATTAAAAATGTATCTCCGGGACAAGTACTTGTTTTCTCAATGATTGGTATGAATACGGTTGAAAAAACTGTAGGTAGCCAAAATCGGATAGATGTACTGATGGATGCGGGAGTATTGATTGACGAGGTGGTAGTGACCGGTTATCAGACTCAGCGTAAAGTGGACTTGACCGGATCTGTATCCAGTTTGAGTTCCGATCAGTTCATGCAAACCAACCCGTTAAGTCTGGAGCAGGCTTTGAAAGGAAAAATATCCGGTGTGCAGGTAATGAACAATGATGGTGCGCCGGGTGGTGGAATTACGATTAAGATTCGTGGAGCCAGTTCTATTACGGCAGGTAGTTCACCTCTGTATGTCATAGATGGTTTTCCTCTCCCTATTTCGGACGATCCTCTGGAAAGTCCTTTGGCTACTATCTCTCCTGATGCAATCGAGAGTATCTCTATCCTGAAAGACGTATCATCAACTGCCATTTATGGGGCACAGGGGGCTAATGGCGTTGTGTTGATTACTACGAAGAAAGGATCGGCCGGTATGAGTGAAATCTCTGTGAAGGCTACTTACGGTATCAGTAAACTGGCAAATTCTATTCCAATGCTGGGTGCGGAAGACTATATGCGTGCGTATATGCGTGATATGATTATGAGCGGACGCTGGCAAAATGCTGATTTCTATCAGGAATATAAAGATCAGATATGGAATACCAATCCTTCCCGTTTCCAATTCTATCCCGATCTTTGTTTGCAGAATGGTACTAAACAGAATTATGAAGTTTCTTACAGAGGGGGAACAGACCGCATACAGAACTCTACAATCTTTTCGTTGATGAATGAAGACGGTATTGCCATCAATACCGGATTTAAACGATTCTATTTCCAAACGAATAATAGCATTAAATTGCTTCCGCAATTGACTTTGAACACAAATCTTTCATATGAACACAATATTCGTAGCGGTGCTTTCTGGACAGAAGGTAATATTTTTAACGAAATACAGACTTTCTCTCCGCTTGTTCCTAAAGAATGGACTTTTCAGGAGATAGATGATAACCTTTACTATACAGGTAAGATGGATAACCCTTATAGAAAATTAAAAGATATTGATTACTCTAACAAGAATAATACTTTCTTCGGTCAGGCAGAGTTGGTTTACAATATCAATGATAACTGGTTTGTAAAAGGAGGTATTGGTGTGCGTATACCCAAAGGTGAAGTGAAAGAATTTATCCCGAAAACCATTCAGAGAGGCTACGATAACAACGGATTGGCCACATACGCTACGCAAAGTGGATTAAATATGCGTGGAGTAGTCCAGGCCGGATTTAATAAAGTATTCAACAAAGTACATAGTCTCTCGGTAAATGCCGTATACGAGGCTAATACCAACAAGTATGAAACCTTTAATCAGGAATATTCTCAGTTTAATACCGATTTGGGATGGGAAGGTATTTATGATGCAAAAAGTGGTAATCATGTGAAATCTCCCGGTGTATCTTACGAGAAGATAGCAATGCTTTCGGGGGTATTGATGGCTAACTACTCTTATAAAGGGCGCTATTTATTGAAAGCATCTATGCGTGCTGACGGTTCTTCTAAGTTCAGCCCTGATAATCGTTGGGGATTTTTCCCGTCCGGAGCATTGGGTTGGAGAGTTTCAGAAGAAGAATTTTTTAAGAATGTATCTTGGTTGGAGAAGAACGTTAATAACTTGAAACTACGTTTTAGCTATGGTCAGGTAGGTAACGATCAGATTGCTCCGTATGCTTATGCACAGACCTTATCTTCCAGCCAGAGACAAGCCATTTTTGGTGACGGAGCTATTCCGGCCTTGTACACCAGCCGTATGGCAAACCCCGAAATCAGTTGGGAAGTAACGGAAGAGTTTAACGGCGGTCTCGATTTAGATATGTTTAATAACCGGCTGAATATTTCATTGGATCTCTATACCAAGACAACTCGTGATATGCTGCTTGAACAGAATCTGCCACGTACTTCCGGTTTTGGAAAAGTAACCAGGAATATCGGTTCGGTACGTAACCGTGGATTTGAAATCAGTGTAGGCGGTGTGCTGATTGATAAGAAAGACTTTACGTGGAATGCAACAGTGAACTTTAGTTCCAATCAGTCCAAAGTACTGAGTCTGGGTGCTGAGACACAGATGTTGGAAGGGCGTCCGGTGGGTTCTGCTTCGGGTTCGGAAAATGTCCTGATAAAAAAGGGATATCCTCTCGGACTGTTCTATGGTCTGCAAATGGAAGGCATTCGCAGTAATTGGCATTCTGACTATAATGGTATAGGCAGTGCTGATTCTCCTTGGTGGTATGCCACTGAAAGAGAGATGCCATACGGATTCCCATCTTTTGCAGATACTAATGGAGACGGGAAAGTGGATATGAGTGACCGCGTCGTGATAGGAGATGTGAATCCGGTATTTATCGGTGGCTTGAACACCCGTTTGCGCTGGAAATTCATTGAACTGGCTATGGACTTCAGCTGGTCATACGGAAATGATATAATCAATGGTAATGTATACAATCTGATGAACAATGGCGATATTCGTAATAAGTCGGCTGTATACTATAAAGATGCTTGGTTTGCTAATAATCCTACCGGTACTTTTACAGGTCCTGGTGCAATTGATTGGTCCGGGTATATGTGGGCTGCTTCCAACTCTGAAATGGTGGAAGATGGTTCGTTCCTGAAGATGAATAACCTGGCTGTAACTTTCCGTATGCCGAAAAATATATTAAAGGCTTGGAAAATTAAGGACCTGGCTCTGACATATACGATTAACAATGTTTTCTGTTTAACGAACTATTCGGGATATGATCCTGAGGTACGTAGCGGCAGCTCTGTAAATAATCGTATTCTTCCGGGAGTCGATATCTCGGCTTATCCGTATGCCCGGTCTCATATATTCTCACTTAATTTTAAATACTAATAAGGTACTGCCATGAAAAAAATATTATTAGCCCTTTTAACCTCTTGCGCCTTAGTGTCGTGTGAGGGGTATTTCGACCAGTTACCGAAAACAGAACTTCCGTCTGAAACTTTCTATACTTCCTATGATGCTGCTTTACGTAATGTAGCTATATTGTATGCTAATGCAGGGCATGTCAATGATGGAATTATGACCAGTGACCGGTTTATGATGCCTTCATTGATGAATGAAGGTCCGTTCGACCTGACTTCGACATCGGGTAGCGTACTGAATTTGTGGTCAAAGCATTATGCGTATATTGCACAGGCAAATCTGATACTTGAGAGGCTGGAAACCAATAAAGAGGTGATTGATGAGAATGCAGGACATTCTGCATTGGATAAAGCTACGATCACCGGATCAGCTACTGAAATGCTGATGGGAGAAGTTCGTTTCCTCCGGGCTTATGCTTACTTTACATTGTATCGTTATTATGGCGGTGTACCTCTGATTATAGAGCCTACCGGACCGAAGCCGGATTATGTGCCGCGAGCAACCCGCCAGGAGATGTTCAAGTTCCTCTATGACGAGATGGCCTATGCATTGGACAAGTGTTTGGATAACCGTTCGGGCATTGCTTATGGTCGTGTTACGAAAGGTGCCGTAGCCGGTATGTTGGCAAAAATGAAAATATTCCACGCTTCTTATATCCGCCGTGCAGAAATGTATGGAAACAAGATTAATGAAACAACAGCTGATGATGTAGATAAGACAACGTTATATGCTGATGCAGTGAAGTTGTGTGACGATATCATTGCCGGCGTGTACGGAACTTATAAGTTGGAAGAATATTTCCCTGCTGTATTTACCAAACGAAATAACGAGATTATGTTCAGTGTATTGGCAGAAGAAGGAGTCGGTACAGGAAACAAGATACCTATGGGTTTTGCCGGTGAAGGTAAATACGGAGCAACCGGTGGAAGAAATCTTACTTCGTGGCTGACGTTGCTGTATGATATACCGATGTGGGAACATAATTACAGTTTCAAGGACGTATGTATGGACTATGGCCAGGTAGATCGTTTCAATGCCGAAAGTCCGAAGCCCGGAACGACTCCTTATGACTTGCAGAATCTCTATGATCGTACCGGAAAGTACACCATAACCGGAGATATTACCCGTCGTATGTGGAGTTCGGTGAAAGGCTGGGTAACCGGTCCTAACAGTGGTGGAGCTCCTATCGGGTTGTGGGTGTTTGAACCTGCCGGACGTGAATTAGGCCCCGAGTTTTATATTGAGCCGGGTAAGGTGAACGATTACACCGAAGAACAGCTCAAAGTAATGGATGTAGCTCTTGAAAGTCATGAACGGGCGTGGTGGAAGAATGAAACGAATGGGCAGAACAAGCCTAACTTGTGGAACTGTAATTGGTGGCAACTAGGTAAATTCCGTAACCTGAATCCGAGTGAGTTGAGTTCAACCTTTGATATTAATTATGGTGGAGTGGACTATCCTGTTTTACGTTTGGCAGAGATTTACTTGCTGAAAGCGGAGGCACAAATCATGCAGGGCCATGTTTCGGAAGGAGTGAAAACGATGAATATTATCCGTGATCGTGCTTGCCATCAAGGATCTATTAAAGATATGTTTGTTTCTCAGGGAGATGCTCCTTATACTTATCAACCGGGTTCGGTTATGATGATTCCGACTAATATCAGTCCGGCTAATGCACTGAAAGAGTTGATGTATGAACGTTTACGCGAATTGGCAGCCGAGGATGATTGCGGATGGCTCGATGTAGCACGCTTTCCTGATGTTTCAATGGTTGACCTGGCTGATATCTGCCGTTATCGCGATCCTCTACAATTCTTTGATCCGTTTGGTGATCCGGCGCGTGGGGAATACCTTTGGCATCTTTTTAATGAAGAGAAAGTGTACCGTGTGCTGATGCCGATACCGTTTACCGAGTTATCGTTCTTCCCAGAAATGAAACAAAATCCGGGATATTTTTAATGTTAAAAACGAATGGATATGAAAACAAATAAACTGATTATAGGGCTGCTTGCTGTGGCAGCTATTTCACTGGTTTCTTGTGAGAAATTTGGTGCAGATGTAGAAACACCGTCTGTCAGTATCTCTGTGTCCCCCGAAAATCCGAAAGTCGGCGAAGAGGTGACGGTAACGATCAATACCGATGCTCAGTACCTGACACTTTTTACGGGTGATGAAGGAAAAAACTTTGAGCGTTCGCGTATTAAAGCTATTATGGAACATGATTGGGATAGCTTTTATGAAGAATGTTATCGGGTCTCTTATGCGAAGAATGGGGAGAAGACCTTGTTTTATAAATATTTTAAGGACTATCAGAGTATAGAAGACGTAAAAAAGGATTTTGAGTTTTTTGGAGCGATTGATAATATCCAGTTAGTGCCCTACAAAAAAGGAGACTTTCCGGAAGCACTGATGGAAATGAGCTATATAGGGACGAATCAATTGAAGTTTACGGTGACAGATCGGCGGATTCCTTCGGGTATCCGGATGAAGCCGAATATTCATATCTTTGGAGGACTTGCCAATCAACCGGGTAATACAATTATCGAGAGTCGCTTTGTAGCGTGTGATGCTGATCGTGCAATACGTAAATACTCTAATGATGCATGGGTAGCTGCTTATTTTGGTTTACATACCGAACAGTTGGAAGACTTTCAGGGATATAGTGCAGGATACAAATATTATACGTTTCAAGATGAACGTTCGTATGGAGCGTTCCAGACTAACGATCCATTATCCCGCCGTCCTACGGAAGGATTTTATAAACTGGGTGATATGTACAACCGGGATACTTACTTGCAGCCTTTTTTGGATCATGGAGAAAAAATCATTCTTCGCCAAGTGGATATGTACGTGAATGGTCGTTCGACTTTTGTGGCAGCTGATGATTCGCCTTATAAATATGATTTGGACGGAGATGGAGTATTGGAATCGTATGAATGTGAACTCGATCCTGCTACCGGTCTTCCGGTACATGAAGCCGACTATACAAAGTACAAAGGTTTTCAGGGAGATGTTTATCTCTCTTTTATAGAGATGGGAACTGATGAATATGAACCGTGGAATACCGGTGTTTCATTAGGTTCTGTATATACTACCGGAGGAATTCAGAAAACTTATAAGTATATTTACACCGGAGCCGGTGACTTTACAATTACTGCTGTTGCTACCAATGTAGGTGATAAAGATTATAAAGGAATAGATTATAGCGAGGAAAGAAGTAATTCTCTGGATGACTATAGTCATAAGAGAGCACTTAGCAGTGTGAAGGTTTCGGTAAAACCGTAGTATCCTTCGGTAGAATGTAAATCAGTAGTTGAGTGTCTGCCCGGTCGCGGTATCCATTAATAAGGGGTTTTGCACAATCCTTTTAGGACCTGTGGAAGGCAGCAATACTCAACTACTGTAGATTACTTTATTAATATAAAGAATAGTGCCTATGAAACTTAAGTATTGTATTTTATCTCTACTCTTTTTTTATCTGAATATTTCTTCTATCCAGGCCGTAATACCACAGATGGAAGTCAGTCCGGATGAGAGAGGTGTGAGTTCGCTCGTTTTTCAAGGTGCGGGCAATGTTCGGAATTATGTAGACCACGGGAAATATCTGGGCGATTTGAGTCTGACTTATGAAGTAAGAGGGAAGAGTTATACTGTTTCTTTGGCTGATATTACTCCTCAGGTATTGTCGAATACTCCGGATAAGATACAGATATTCTGGCAGCTTCCTTCGGATGTGCGTCTTTACCAAACTTTTACTATTAAAGGAGAAGAAGTAGACTGGGAGATTGATTTTTTTAATCGCAGTCATCATCCGGTGAAGGTGACGGATATGTGGTTCGCTCTGCCTGTGGGCGCTTTGGATGAGTCTATTCAGGCACATCAGAACCTGAACCGTCATTTCTCTCTGAATGGAAATGCCTCCTTCTTTTATTGGACTCCGCTGACAGGGCAAGGTGATATTCTGCTGATGACTATGCATAAGGGAACTGCGATAGAATATGCTACACAAGATGGCAAGTACTATCTGCATTCAATGAATGCTGTAGATCGTACCAATGATAGCTGGAGATTACCGTCTACCTCAAAAACCGTACAGCCTTACGAGCATTACATGACAGGTTTCAACTTCACACTCACTGGAAATCATGAAGAGGTAAAAACGAAGATTTATGATAAACACGGAGTGGTTGTGAAAGTTGCTCCCGGTATGGTAGTAACTCCTGAGTTTGAGGTCTATTGTGCCTTGCAATCGAAACTGCCTATTGTTGAATTAGTGGCAGAATATCCAGAGGAGATACAGATAACCAGTCTTGGACAAAAGGAAGGAGATAAATATATCTATAAGTTCCGTTTCTCCCGTTTGGGAGAAAATCTGATTACGGTTCATTATGGAGATGATTTGATATGCTTTCTCGATTTCTTTGTGACCGAGCCTTTGGAAACCCTGATAAAAAAACGGGCGCGTTTCATTGTGGACAAACAACAACATCGTGATTCCTCCAAATGGTATAATGGACTTTATAGTCTTTGGGATATGGAGAAATCCGAGTTACTTTCACCTGACCACTTGGGCGATTTGCGGGAGGAGTTTATGGTAGGCGGATCTGATGATCCGTCCAATAGTAAACCAGTCTATGTGAGTGAGAAGAATGTCATTTATCCTAATAAAGAAGAAATTGCTTCTTTGGAGTATTATGAAGAAAATTTTGTGTGGGGTAAGCTGCAACGCACGGATGAGGAATATCCCTATCCATATGGTATTTACGGCAGTGAAAACTGGTATCAGAACCGCAGCGGGAAATATGGCGGATATGAAGACGGGGGTTCCGGTAAGGGGCGTATGTGGCGAACTTTTGATTATACTACTCATTTTGCCATCTATTATAATCTCTACCGGATAGCAGAGGATAATCCTGAAATGGTATCTTATCTGGATGCTGATGGCTATCTGGAACGTGCTTATCGGACAGCGATGGCTTATTTTGAAGTACCCTATAATATTTTGATGGGTAAACAATGGGCTTTTCATGGTTGGACGGACTGGGCCTATAAACAAGGTAATTTTCATGAGCGATATCTGCTGGATATTATCAATGCCCTGCAACAGAAAGGTAGATTAAAAGATGCAGCCAAGTTGCGTCGTGAATGGGAGAAAAAGGTAACTTATATGGTTTACGAAGATCCCTGGCCTTTTGGATCCGAGATGTTTGTTGACCGTACAGCTTTTGAGTCCTCCTATTATGTGGCAGAGTATGCAAAGCTAAATCCCATTAAACCCGAAGAACAATTCTGGTATGATAAGAATCGGAAAAAATGGTACTCGTATACTTCGTTTGACACTTCGATGATTGATCGTTTCATGCAGAATCAGTTGGATGGAAACCTGGCGTTGAGAGGGTTGTTTGAACCAGGTTATGCTAATCTGGGTACAGCATGGAGCGGACAATATGTAAATCTGGATTATATGACCCAAATGGGCGGAGTGGCATTACTCGATTATGCTTACCGATTTTCGGACCGGCCGGATAGGTATATTAATTATGGATATAATTCTTTGTTGGCTTCGTGGGCACTGATGAATACCGGGACTAAAAAGACAGATTTTGGCTATTGGTATCGGGGAGAACAGAATGACGGTGCTGTAGGCTGGGCTTTTTCACCCTATCAGAACTCACGTACCTATATGAATTATATCAAAGTGGGGCGTGCTCCCTGGCGGTTTGATGGTGAGATAGACCATGGGCTTACCGGAGGTATTCATGGTTCAGGAGTTTATCTGCTCGATGATCCTGATTTCGGATTAATCGGTTATGGAGGAAATGTCCGAATGGATAAAGATGGAACAGTGAGTATCATTCCTTTTGACGGAGTACGTCGTCAGGTCCGTATCATGACTCCTGTCCGTTTTTCGGTCGAGTTGATGCGAGACGGATTCCGGAAAGATTACCCGATCACTCTGAGAGGGACGGAAGAACTGAGTTTCTGCATAGAAAACCGTTCTGATAAACCTCATAACACAACTATCCGGGCTGAGGGAATGCCTGAAGGTAAATATACTGTCATGACCGATCACAAAATGATAACGACATTCAATATTGAGGCGGGTAATGCACATCATCCTTATTATATAGAGGTACCCGTTACGGACAAACATACCCAAGTGAAACTTTTAAAAACAAATTAGAATGAAAAATGTACTAACAGGGCTATTTCTGCTTATCCTTGCGACAGCTTGCTCGGAGGAGGAGCCGCAGACAATAACACCCGTTCCTTTTAATCAGGTAACTTTGACCGATGGGTTTTGGAAGAATAGGATGCAGACGGAAATCAATGTAACAGTACCGTTCTCTGTCGAACAAAGTGCCCCGGCAGTAGAGCGTTTCCGGCGTTGTGCCGCTTTCTTGGCAGGAGACTCTACCGCTCTTCCTGAAACTCATCGTTTTATAAGCTCTGATCTTTATAAGGTGATGGAAGGGGTGTCTTATTCATTGATGATTCAACCAAATAAGGAGTTGGAAGAGTTTATGGATCGAGTGGCAGACCTGATCGCTGCTTCGCAGAAAGACGACGGATATTTATATATTTCACATATTTGTGGTAATCCCGATCCTCGTGAGATGGGTGAGAAGCCTTACTCATGGGTGGTTCATAGTCACGAGCTTTATAATGTGGGGCATCTGTACGAAGCCGCAGTAGCTTACTATCAAGCTACAGGTAAAGATAAACTACTGAACGTTGCTATCAAAAGTGCCAAGCATGTGAATAAAGTGTTCTTTGAAGGAGGTGATCCGAATTATAATGGGGGTAAACCTATTAACCAGGCTCCGGGACATGAAGAGATTGAACTGGCACTTTGTAAACTATACCGGGTGACTAATGATCCGCTATACCTCGATATGGCGAAGAAGTTTCTGGAGATCAGGGGAGTGACCTATCGTCCTGAAGGTGAAGGAGTGATGGCACCCACTTATGCACAGCAACACGCACCGGTGAAGGAGCAGACGGAAGCTGTGGGACATGCGGTCCGTGCGGCTTATTTGTACACGGCTATGGCGCAGGTGGATGCCTTGACCGGATTGAACGATTATACCAAGGCTCTCAATTCCATTTGGACAAATCTGGTGACGACCCGCATGCATATTACAGGTGGACTCGGGGCTGTAGAAGGAATGGAAGGTTTTGGAGCTCCCTACGAACTTCCTAACTTAACAGCCTATAATGAAACTTGTGCGGCAGTAGCAAATGTCTTCTTTAATTATGGCATGTATCTGGATAGTGGCGATGCTAAGTTTCTCGATATAGCGGAACTTTCACTTTTCAACAATTCGTTGGCAGGGATCAATCTGCATGGTGATCGTTTCTTCTATGTCAATCCTCTTGAAGCAGATGGAGTGAGACGTTTTAATCATGGGAATGGCGGACGTGCCAAATGGTTCGGGTGTGCCTGCTGTCCTCCTAATATTTCTCGTTTGATTCTGCAAGTGCCGGGTTATATGTATGCTTACAGTAAAGACAGAGTTTACCTGACCCTTTATGGTGGCAGTCAGACAACTATTCCTCTGGAAGGAACCCGTGTGAAACTGGAGCAAACTTCTGCTTATCCGTTTGATGGGAAAGTACGCTTGACGGTACAACCTGAAAAGGGAAGCAAATTCTCGGTTTGTATGCGTATTCCTACGTGGGCACGATCCGACGAATTTGTGCCGGGAGGACTTTATCCCTACAAGCAGCCCAAGCAGGCGGAAGTAGAATTGAGTGTCAACGGGCAGAAAACCGACTTCAAGATGGAGAAAGGATTTGCCGTTATCAAACGTGACTGGAAGCCCGGTGACGTAGTTGAACTTAACATACCGATGCCCGTACGTTTTGTTGATTGTATTCCCGAAGTCAGTGAAAATATAGGTAAAACTGCTGTAACTCGCGGACCACTGGTCTATTGTGCGGAAGAGGTAGATAATGCGGGACCTGTTCAGCGGCTCTATCTGGGGGATACGAACGAAGCACAGGCTAAGGTAGCAAACATCTCTTCCGGCGTGCTGCAAGGATTGGAGAGGATCACTTTGCCCGGAATGGAAAAGAAGGTCGGAGGAATCACTTCACGAGAGATTACGATGATTCCTTATTATGCTTGGTGTAATCGGGGAGATAACCGTACAATGCTGGTTTGGCTAAACGAAGAGGCTTCTACAGCCAGTATCGGTCAGCAGACCATGGCTTATCTGCGTAATGTAAAAGGAGTGAATGCTTCATCTGTTGCCGGAGGGAAGAATATCTCCATGCGTGCACTTTGTGATGGAAAAATATCTGAATCTTCTGCAGACAAGCTTACAGAACAGTGGGTGTCTGAGGGATCGGGTAAACAATGGGTGCAGGTAGACTTTAGAGAGCCATTCCTACTAAATTCACTTTCCGTGTATTGGCTGGATGATCAAGACAAAATAACTGTTCCGTCCGGTTGGTCGGTGGAATATAAGTCGGATGCCGGTTGGACTCCCCTTGAACTCTATGTGACGGACTCTTATCAGATGGGTACCGATCGGTTCAACGTAGTACATCCATCCGGTAGTCTTGAAGTGGAATCCGTTCGTATTCTTATAGAACCTCAGAAAGGAAAATCAATAGGTGTTTCAGAGATAAGGTTTGAGTAGGTTCTTTTTTATCAGCAGGAAAGAGAGTGTTGTGCAGCAGAGGCAACATTCTCTTTCTCTATTTTTCTAGGGTGTATAAACAAAAAAAGGTTCGTCTTGTTGACGAACCTTTTTTGCTCTTCCTCTTGGACTTGAACCAAGGACCCTCTGATTAACAGTCAGATGCTCTAACCGACTGAGCTAAGGAAGAATTTAAATAACTGAGAATGTGAATATCTGCTCTTCCTCTTGGACTTGAACCAAGGACCCTCTGATTAACAGTCAGATGCTCTAACCGACTGAGCTAAGGAAGAATGTTTTGTTTTTCTCAATTGCGATGCAAAAGTAATAGGATATTTTGAAATATGCAATATCTTTGCAAAAAAAATTAGTGAAATGGATAAAATAATTGGATTGGGCAACGCCCTGGTAGACGTACTTGCAACCCTGAAAGATGATACACTCCTTGATGAAATGGGATTACCCAAGGGAAGCATGCAACTTATTGATGATGCTAAGTTACAGCAGATTAACGAACGATTTAGCCGAATGAAAACCCACTTGGCAACCGGTGGAGCGGCTGCAAATACGATCCTCGGACTCGCTTGTTTGGGTGCCGGGACCGGTTTTATCGGAAAAATCGGAAATGACGCTTACGGAAACTTTTTTCGGGCGAATCTGCAAAGAAATGGCATTGAAGATAAATTATTAGTGTCTGATCTGCCATCGGGAGTTGCTTCTACTTTTATTTCTCCGGACGGAGAACGTACTTTCGGTACTTATCTCGGTGCTGCCTCTACGCTGAAAGCCGAAGATTTAACGCTGGATATGTTCAAAGGGTATGCATATCTGCTTATCGAGGGGTATCTGGTACAGGATCATGATATGATTCTTCATGCCATCGAGTTGGCAAAAGAGGCCGGATTGCAGGTTTGTCTGGATATGGCCAGTTATAATATCGTAGCGGGTGATCTTGAATTCTTCACCTTATTAATAAATAAATATGTAGATATTGTTTTTGCCAATGAAGAAGAAGCGAAAGCGTTTACGGGCAAAGAAGATCCGAAAGAAGCTCTTGAGTTGATCAGTAAGAAATGCAGTATTGCCATTGTAAAGGTAGGCGGCAATGGTTCTTATATTCGTAAGGGTACTGAAGAAATTAAGGTAGAAGCTATTCCGGTGAAAAAAGTGATTGATACAACAGGAGCAGGCGACTATTTCGCATCCGGATTTCTGTACGGACTGACTTGCGGATATTCTTTGGAGAAGTGTGCTAAGATTGGTTCAATTCTCTCCGGAAATGTTATACAGATAGTTGGAACCACGATTTCCGGTGAGCGTTGGGATGAAATAAAGTTAAATATTAACGAAGTTCTGTCAGAGTAAGCAGGCAATGAGTTACTTTTACGTCTCATTTTAACGAAAAGTGTATGAAAAAGTTTCTGAATAGACGAAATGGTGTCCTGTTGGCAGCAGTGTTGGTTGCTGTAGCATTCTTTAGTTTCAAGAGCGGTGACGACCGTAACTTCCAGATTGCTAAAAATCTGGATACCTTTAATTCTATCGTCAAAGAACTCGATATGTTTTACGTAGATACGCTTGATCCGAATAAGACGGTCCGTGAAGGGATCGACTATATGTTGTCTTCGCTCGATCCCTATACGGAATACTATCCGGAGGACGATCAGGCCGAACTGCAGCAAATGTTGAATGCCTCGTTCGGAGGTATCGGATCTTTGATCACGTACAATCAAAAGCTGAAACGTTCGATGATAGCCGAACCGTTTGAGGGAACTCCTGCTGCTAAGGTCGGATTGAAGGCCGGTGATATACTGATGGAGATTGACGGAAAAGATTTGGCGGGGAAAAATAACCAGGAAGTCAGCCAGATGCTCCGGGGAGCAGTAGGTACCAGTTTCAAGCTGAAAGTGGAGCGTCCGGACGAAAAAGGAGGGACACGACCATTGGAATTTGATATTGTGCGTCAAACCATCCAGACTCCGATGATTCCTTATGATACCATTTTTAATAAGAATGTAGGTTACATCAATCTGAGTACTTTTTCCGGCACTCCTTCGAAAGATTTTAAGAAGACCTTTCTGAAACTGAAGAAAGAAGGTATCACTTCATTGGTGATTGACCTGCGTGGTAACGGTGGCGGACGCTTGGAAGAAGCGGTAGAGATTGCTAATTTTTTCTTGCCTCGTGGTAAAGTGATTGTAACGACGAAGGGAAAGACCAAACAGGCCAGCAATACCTATAAGACATTACGTGAACCGCTGGATCTCGATATCCCGATTACTGTACTGGTGAACGGTGCTACGGCTTCCGCTTCCGAAATCCTTTCCGGAGCTTTCCAGGATTTCGACCGTGCTGTGATTGTAGGTAGCCGTACGTTTGGAAAAGGACTGGTGCAGACCACTCGCCCATTGCCTTATGGAGGAGTAATGAAGCTTACTACTTCTAAGTATTACATTCCCAGCGGACGCTGTGTGCAGGCCATCGACTATAAACACCGCAATGAAGATGGCAGTGTAGGTACTATCCCCGATAGTCTGACTACCGTGTTCCATACGGCAGCCGGTCGTGAAGTTCGTGATGGGGGAGGAGTGATGCCGGACATCGAAGTCAAGCAGGAGAAATTGCCTAATATTCTTTTCTATCTGGTACGTGATAACCTGATTTTCGACTATGCGACGCAGTATTGCCTGAAGCATCCGAGTATTCCTTCTCCACAGGAGTTCAAGGTGACCGATGCCGATTATAACGACTTTAAAGCGATGGTGAAGAAAGCTGATTTCAAGTACGATCAGCAAAGTGAGAAGATTATGAAGACGCTAAAAGAGGCTGCCAAGTTCGAAGGTTATCTGGATGAGGCTTCGGAAGAGATAAAGGCATTGGAGAAGAAGCTGACTCATAACTTGGACCGTGACCTCGACTATTTCTCTAAAGATATCAGGTCGATGATCGCCGATGAAATCATTAAGCGTTACTACTACACACGTGGCGGCATCATCCAGCAATTAAAAGATGACGACGGGCTGCAAGCTGCTCTTAAGATATTGGCCGATCCGGTGAAATATAAAGAGACCTTGAGTGCTCCGGTAAAGAAATAAATATCCGGCCGGCCGGATCAGAACACCACGGATAACTCCGATTTTCGCAGAAGTTCCTTTAGGAAGCATACATTCTGTGCATCCGGGTTATCTGTGGTGAAAACAAACTATCAACGTTCGATTGGGTAGCTCTGCTTTTTCCGCACAAAGAATTTTTCTAAAGACGACTGACTGATGAAGAATCTGTTATTGTTCCTAGTTTTTGCCTGTACCTTTTCTTTTTCTTGCCTGGGGAGTCCTGTCCCTTTCTCACCCATTGTCCGCAACTATTCTGTTCTTGACTATAATGCCGGAAATGAAAACTGGGCGGTTGCCCAAGATGAACGCGGGGTGATGTACTTTGGCAACAACAGTGGACTGCTCCGGTATGACGGAAGCCGATGGAAGCTGTTTCCACTGCCGACTTCGGGTATTGTGCGTGCGGTCTATGTGGCTTCCGACAGGCGGATCTATGTCGGATCGTTCGAAGAGTTCGGTTATTTTGAACAGAACGACCTGAACTTGCTGGAGTATCATTCTCTGAAAGAGCAGGTAAAAGGATTCGATTTCCATAATGACGAGATATGGACCATTGTAGAGCAGGGAGGAAATATAATCTTCCAGTCATTCGGATCCTATTTTATATACGACGGTAAGGGGACGAAGGGAGTCCGTTGCCCTGAACTTCCCCTGAACCTTTTCCGGATCGGGGACACGCTGTATTCCCAACTGATCAATGGAGGCGTCTGTACTTTTGCAGGCGATAAGTTTATTCCCCTGATTTCTCGTCAGGAGTTGGGTGATAGCGATGTTCTGGCAGGGTTGCCTTATCCCGGCGGAATGTTGTTGCTGACCCGCAATAGCGGGGGATATATCCATACTTCTTCCGGCATCCGCCCCTGGCACACGGATAGTGATGAAGAACTGAAGCGCCATACTGTTAATCGCGCGGTAATGACAAAAGACTCTTGTTACGTGATAGGCACTATCTCCAACGGGCTGTATGCTTTCAGCAAAGAAGGACACTTGCTTTGGAAGGAGAATGCTGATAACCAGTTGGAGAATAATACCATTCTGGGCCTGTATTGTGATATGGACAATAATATCTGGACAGCCCTCGACAATGGTATTGCCTATGTCCGCAATAATTCGCTGATTTACCATTTCGAGCCGGTTCGCCGCAAAGTCGGGATGGTTTATGATGTGCTGGTACGCGATAAGGATGCTTACATCGCATCCAATCAAGGGCTGTACCGGCTTGAAGATACCCATCTGGAGTTGGTTCCGGGCCTTGAAGAACAGGCATGGACCATTGGAGAGTGGGGCGGCCAGGTGCTTTGCGGTCATAATAAAGGTACTTTCCAGATTAAAGGCATGCAAGCCCGGCTTCTTTCCGATGTGCGGGGGGCTATGTGTATGCGGCAGGCGCAGATCAACGGCGAGCAACTCCTGATACAGGGCACCTATACCTTTTTGAATATTTACAAGAAGAGTGCTGCCGGCGAATGGTACTTCGCTAACTCGGTGGGCAACTTCAGTCACATGGCGAAGAATATCGAAGTGGACGCTCATGGGAATATCTGGGTGCAACACATGCGAAAGGGGCTCTACCGGCTACGTCTCGATGAAGAGCTGAAGCAGGTGACGGACCTGAAACAGTATGATTCCTTGTCCGGCAATCAGGGTGGAAACTGCTATTTGTTCAAGGTGAACGGGCGTGTCGCTTTCTCGGATGGGCGGAACTTCTACACTTACGATGACATGGCGGATTCCATCATCCCCTACAAAGCGATGAACGAACAGTTGGCAACGCTCAGGGGCATTCATACCGTCGACGTCATGAAGGGAGATCTCTACTGGTTTCTCAGTGACCGCGAAGCCTATCTGGTGAGATGTACCGTAAGCGACTTTAAAGTTGAGAGGAGAATACCTTTCTCTATGTTCGGCAACCTTCCCATCGAAGGACTGGCACGGATGGTATACGACAGGCGGAACGACTGCTCCTACCTCTGCCTGAACAACTCTTTTGCCCGCATTGCTGCCGACAGCACCGGTTTGTACAAGTCACGTCAGAAGCCGTCTTTGTGGGTTTCGGGTTTTTCGGCATCCGACGAGCAGACGGGAGAGCGGATACAACTGCCCGTTTCCGGTACCGACGAGATAGCTTCAGCTTTCAATAATATCAGCATTTCCCTGGCCTATCCTGTCTACAACGATTTTGCGCTGAACGTGCGCTACCGGCTTGAAGGGCTGTCCGCCTCCGGTAAGTGGACCGAAGGCCTTCCGGACTTGCAGAAAGAATTTACCCGTCTTCCGTTCGGCTCTTATTGTTTCCGTGCCGAGGTATACGACGAGAACGGAGTGATTTCCTCTGTCGACCTTCCGTTCCGCATTTTGAGGCCCTGGTATCTTTCGTATCCGGCTGTCGCTGTCTATGCGCTTTCCGGGATAGCCTTGCTGCTGGGGCTGCTCTATGGAGTCTACGTATACACCAAGAAGAAAAAAGATGCCGTCATTGAGCGACAACGTGCCCGTCACAAAGCGGAGATAGAGCAGCAGGAGAAGAAGATCATGGAACTGGAGAAAGAGCAACTCGAGGCCGACCTCCGTTTCAAGAGCAAAGAGCTTTCGGGTGTAGTGATGACCAATATTGCGCATCAGGAATTTCTGAATTCACTCAAAGAGGAGTTGCAACAGCAGAAACTCTCGGGGCAGTATACGCGCAAGAACCTGGATAAGCTGCTTTCAATGATCAACCAGAATATGGTTTCGGATGAAGAGAACTGGAACATGTTCCAGTCCAATTTTGACCGCATCCACGAGAACTTCTTCCGAAACCTGAAAGAGAAGTTCCCTGACCTGACTTCCGGCGATTTGCGTTTGTGCGCATTGCTCCGGCTCAATCTGCCGACAAAGGAGATTGCGAAGCTGATGAACATCTCCGTGAGAGGTGTCGATGCTGCCCGCTATCGTCTGCGCAAGAAGCTGGGCCTTCCTCCGGAGAGCAGCCTGACGGATTTTATGATTGCGTTCAAATAGTTGGCAATGAACTGTTTGATATGGAAAGAAGTACCAATGCAGTACTTCTTTTTTTGTTTTTCCCGGTTTGCAGTATTCTTGCCGTATGGGTAAATGGAGTCTGTTTGCCGCAGATTTGTTTTATTTGCATCCGGAAAGTCAGAACATTCATAAATAGATACTAAAACTGTAAAGACCATGAAACATTTTGTACGAAGAATGCAGGCGCTTGCCGCTTCTTTGGTCGTAGTGGCCGCCGGGTTACAGGCACAGAAGGCTCCCCGGGATATGGACCGCTTTATCGACCAGTTAATGAAAAAGATGACGCTGGAGGAGAAGATCGGCCAGCTCAACCTGCCCGTGACCGGAGAGATTACTACCGGACAGGCGAAAAGCAGCGATGTAGCCAAACGAATCCGTAACGGAGAGGTGGGAGGACTGTTCAACCTGAAAGGAGTGGAACGCATCCGTGAAGTACAGCGGCAGGCGGTGGAGGAGAGCCGCCTCGGCATTCCCTTGTTGTTCGGTATGGACGTAATCCACGGATACGAAACCATTTTCCCTATTCCTCTCGGCCTGTCGTGTACTTGGGATATGAAAGCCATCGAAGAGTCCGCCCGTATAGCTGCCGTCGAAGCCAGTGCCGACGGTATCTCGTGGACATTCAGCCCGATGGTGGACGTCAGTCGTGATCCCCGTTGGGGGCGCGTGTCGGAGGGAAACGGTGAAGACCCGTTCCTCGGCGCAGCCATCGCCCGTGCCATGATACGCGGATACCAGGGAAAGGATATGAGCCGGAATGACGAGATAATGGCTTGTGTGAAGCATTTCGCCCTTTATGGAGCATCAGAGGCGGGGCGCGATTATAATACGGTGGATATGAGCCGCCAGCGTATGTTCAATGAATACATGCTACCCTACCAGGCCGCAGTCGAGGAAGGTGTCGGCAGCGTAATGGCTTCGTTCAACGAAGTGGACGGTGTGCCTGCCACCGGAAGCAAGTGGCTGATGACCGATGTGCTGCGCAAGCAGTGGGGTTTCGACGGGTTTGTGGTAACGGACTATACCGGTATCAACGAGATGATAGACCACGGCATGGGTGACCAGCAGACTGTTGCTGCCCTCGCCCTGAATGCCGGGGTGGATATGGACATGGTGAGCGATGCCTTCAGCGGCACTCTGAAGAAGTCGGTGGAGGAAGGCAAAGTATCCGCAGCTGCCATCGACGCCGCCTGCCGCCGTATTCTGGAAGCGAAGTATAAGCTGGGACTGTTTGACAATCCTTATAAGTATTGCGACGTGAATCGTCCCAAGAAGCAGATCTTCACCAAGGAACACCGTGCCATTGCCCGTAAGACTGCTTCGGAGAGCTTTGTGCTGCTGAAGAATGAAGGTGTGTTGCCACTCAGCAAGAAAGGAACCATTGCCGTAGTCGGTCCGTTGGCGAACACCCGTTCCAACATGCCGGGCACCTGGAGCGTAGCTGCTATGCTGGATAACGCTCCCTCGCTGGTCGAAGGACTCAGGGAAGTAGTCGGTGACCGGGCAAAAGTGGTAACCGCCAAGGGAAGCAATCTGATTGGCGATGCCGACTATGAGAAGCGCGCCACCATGTTCGGACGTGAACTGCACCGGGATAACCGTACGGATCGCGAACTTCTGGACGAAGCTCTGAAAGTGGCTGCCGGGGCCGATGTCATTGTCGCCGCACTGGGCGAGTCGTCCGAAATGAGTGGAGAAAGCAGTTCGCGTACCAACCTGGAGATGCCGGATGTACAGAGAGCGCTGTTGCAGGAATTACTCAAAACCGGAAAGCCCGTTGTGCTTGTGCTTTTTACCGGTCGCCCGCTGGTGCTCACCTGGGAAGAAGAACACGTGCCTGCCATCCTCAACGTATGGTTCGGAGGGAGTGAAGCCGCTTATGCCATCAGCGATGTGCTTTTCGGCGATGTCAATCCCAGTGGAAAACTGACCGCTACTTTTCCGCAAAATGTAGGCCAGATTCCATTGTTCTACAATCATAAAAACACCGGGCGTCCGTTGCAAGAGGGACGTTGGTTTGAGAAGTTCCGCAGCAATTACCTCGACGTGAGCAACGAGCCGCTCTACCCGTTCGGCTACGGATTGTCTTATACGACTTTTGCCTACAGTGATATTCACCTGAGCAGCACGGAGATGAGTGCTGATGGCGAACTGACGGCGACTGTTACCGTCACCAATACCGGCAGCCGTGATGGAGCGGAGGTGGTTCAGCTTTACATCCGCGACCTGGTGGGCAGCGTCACCCGTCCGGTGAAAGAACTGAAAGGTTTTGAGAAGATTTTCCTCAAGGCCGGAGAGTCTCGTAAAGTAAGCTTCAGCATCACGCCGGAATTGTTGAAGTTCTATAATTACGATTTGCAGTTTGTCTGCGAACCGGGTGATTTCGATGTAATGATTGGCGGAAACAGCCGGGATGTAAAAAAGGCACGATTTCTTCTGAAGGGAGAATAATAAAGAAAATAAGATTGTATTTTTGATTTATTGTCCTATCTTTGTAGAACCATAGAATCAATCCGAATGTACTCCCCGTTACGATAAAACATGATCGGAAAAGAGAATCTGATACTAAATCATAAATAATTATATATTATACGGAAAACCGCTACAAGTAGCGGTTTTCTTTTTATACAAAATTCAAAAAAATGAAAATTGTCGCTCAGATACCGATATGCTGTCATCGAGACGACAGAAAGACATCGTCTCGATGATGAAAAATCATCGTCGAGATCTCAATTTTTAATGGATGAAATGCTCTTATATAGCTTTTAGTAATTAGTTCGAACATTAAATAAGGCATAATCCTATTTCTTTATTTGTACAAAACTACCTTATGTCCTTAGCTTTTTTTCTTCTCCTTTTTCCTTTTGGAAAAAGTCCTGTTCATGCACCAACCGGTTCTGATATTTTCATCCCGGAGTGCAGAATCTAAAAAGTCTTTTTCCCTCTCCGGAGTCTTTAAAGCAAATATTTCATCGGCGGAAAGGAGTAGAACAGATGAAGTAGTCATATTCCGGTCTCCTTTCAGAATCTATTTTTTATTTTATTGAATATTAATTAATTATATTCCTTTGCAGTAGGGATGAAGTAGTGCGAAAATCTTGTTTTTTTCTGCATGGTACTCTTGTAGTACCCCTTTTTTTGACTTACATCAATTTACCGTCTAAGTTTGCAGCAGAATTTTAAATCAGTACCAAACGATGAAAAAAAATCTGTTTACCCTATGTATGATGTTGCTGCTCTCCATGCTTTCTTTTGCGCAGGGCAGTCTGACCATCTCGGGTGTTGTTACCGAGAAAAAGACAGGGGAGCCTATCATTGGCGCCAGTATCCTGCTGAAAGGTCAATCGTCCGGAACCATTACGGACTTTAACGGCAACTATTCTATTCCGAATGTTCCTTCGGGCGCCACTCTTGTTTTCAGTTATATCGGCATGAAAACGCAGGAGGTCAAGGTGACTGCCTCCTCAAAGCTGGATATCTCTCTTGAAGAAGATAACCAATTGATAGACGAAGTTGTCGTGATCGGTTATGGTATACAACGTAAGTCCGACCTGACCGGTTCGGTAGGTGCGGTGAAGAGCAAAGACCTCACAAAAGTTGCCACTCCCAACGTGGCGAATGCCCTTCAGGGACGTGTCTCCGGTGTGTATATCTCGGCTAACGGTGCTCCCGGAAGCTCGCCCGAAGTACGTATCCGTGGTATCGGCACAACGAATAACAGCAATCCCCTTTATGTGGTGGACGGCATGTTTATGGACGACATCTCTTTCCTGAGCACACACGATATCGAGTCGATGGAGGTGCTGAAAGATGCATCAGCGACCGCCATGTACGGTTCGCGCGGTGCCAACGGTGTGATTATCGTCACTACCAAGCAGGGAACGGAAGGAAAAGCGGTGGTGAACTTCACCGCCAGCGAAGGATTCCAGTTCAACAACAGCAGCTTCGAGATGGCCAATGCCACCGAATACGCGACACTGCTGAACGAAGCACTGGTCAACACAGGCGGAAAACCCAAGTTTGACGACCCTGCTTCACTGGGCAAAGGAACCAACTGGTTCGACGAAATCTTCCGTGTGGCTTCCGTACACGACTATCAGCTCAGTGTCAGCGGCGGATCGGAGAAGGTGCGCTACAACCTCAGCGCTGGATATTACCAGCAGGACGGCATCATCACCGGAAACACCTACAACCGCTTCACCCTGCGTGCCAACAATAGCTACAAGATCAGCAAACGGCTGACCCTCGGGCACAATCTGTCGGCCTCTTTCAGCCATAAGAAGAACGAAAACAGCGCGGTAGTGAAAGCTGCCTATACCATCAGTCCCGTGAAGCGTCCCTACAATGAAGACGGGAGTTTTATGGATTCCGAAAGCGCCTCTTCTGCCAATCCCGTCGCCACACTCCATTATACAAACAATGACGACTGGAAAGAACGTATCGTGGGCAGCGCCTTCCTGAACTGGAATATCCTGAACGGGCTTGACTTTAAAACCAGCCTCGGCATCGACTACATCAACGGACGCCGCCGCAACTTCGTACCGAAATACTACGTTTCGGAAACACAGAAGAACGAAACCAACAGCCTCTCCAAAACCTGGGACCGCGACTTCACCTGGTTGTGGGAGAACCTGCTGACTTATGACTGGAAGATCAATGATAAGAACCGGCTCAACCTCTTGGGAGGTATCACGGCGCAGAAGCGTGTTTACGAGTTGCTGGAAGGCACCGGACGCGACTTCTTCTCCGATAACGAAAACTACTGGTATCTCGACCAGGCTTCGGCCGGCTCCAAGTCGGTGGCCAACAACGGATACCACGAAACAATGATGTCTTACCTCTTCCGTGCCAACTATGCGTTAATGGACCGCTATCTGCTGACTGTCTCGGTCCGTGCCGACGGTTCATCCAAGTTCGGTCCTGACAACCGTTGGGGCTACTTCCCCTCAGTAGCTGCCGGATGGAGAGTCTCCGAAGAAGCGTTCCTGAAAGACCGCGTGCAGTGGCTGAGCAACCTGAAGCTCAGAGGAAGCTGGGGACAGATCGGTAATGATAAGATAGGTAACGACAAATACCGGGCGCTCGCCAATATCTCTCCGTCCTATGATGCCGTGTTTGGCGGCGTGTTCTATCCCGGCGGAACCATCACGTCACTCTCCAACCGGAGCGTCCATTGGGAACGTTCGGAGCAGATGGACCTCGGCTTCGACCTCGGACTGCTGAACAACCGCTTTTCACTTGAACTAGACTACTATCGCAGGGACACGAAAGACATGCTGGTGACGGTGGATGTACCGGCTTCCGTAGGCCTCACCCCGGTAGAAACAAACGTGGGGGCGGTGCGCAACAGCGGTGTGGACTTTACCGTGAAATGGGAAGATTCGCTGAAAGACTTCCGGTATGGTATCCGTCTGACAGGAACAACCATCAAAAACGAAGTCATCAGCCTGGGCGGCAAACGCATCGCCAGCGGTGACATCGGCGCCGGAAAATCCGTACAGATGACCGAAGGGGGAAAGCCGATTAAATATTTCTATGGCTACAACGTGATCGGCATCTTCCAGAACGAGGCACAGATCAAAGACTACAACGAGCGTGCCGCCGCTGCCACCGGAAATGCCGGACAACAGTATCAGAACAACGTAGGTCCCGGCGACCTGATATACGAAGATGTAGACGGTGACGGATACATCACGGCCAACGACCGCAAGGATCTGGGCAGTCCCACTCCCAAGTTCATCGGCGGTCTGGGCATCAGTGCTTCCTGGAAAGGATTCGACCTCTCTATCGACTTCCAAGGCAACTTCGGAAACAAGATATTCAATGCCAAGCAGGTGGAACGTTTCTCCGGTTCGGACAACTGGGACCGCTCCTTCCTCGACCGCTGGACACCCGAAAATCCGAATACCATGACACCGCGAATGACTCTGGAAGGCAATAACTATCAGGTGTCGAGCCGCTACGTAGAGAGCGGTTCGTACGTGAAACTGCAAACGGTGGAACTGGGATATACTTTCCCGAAATCATGGATGCAGAAGGTATCCGTGCAGAATCTGAGAGTCTACTTCTCCGGCAACAACCTGGCCTATTTCACCGGCTATAACGGCTTCACACCCGAAGTGCTGGGCGGCATCGACCGTCAGATCTATCCGGTGACAGCTACCTGCCGCTTCGGCCTGAACGTAACTTTCTAATATTAAATGATATAGACATGAATACGATTTACCACAGAGTAACACAGAGTCTCACAGAGATGATTTCCTTTTAAACATTCTATGAGATTAAACTCTGTGAGACCCTGTGTTACTCTGTGGTGAACCCAAAACCATTACAATGAAAAAGATATATTCAATATTACTGGCTTCGGCACTGACCCTTTCTTCCTGTGCCGATTTCCTCGATGTAGATTCGCAGGGAAAGCTGACCGAAGATGTCTTCTTCGGCGAAGAAGAAGGCGCGTTGATGAGTATTAACGCCATCTATACCCAACTCCGGGCGTGGGACATCATCGGATTCTCATGGTTTGCCATCACCGAGCTACCCGGTGATAACTCCGATACAGGCAGCGAACTGGCGGACGGCAGTGTGGCACGTCTGAACCAGTTCAACGACTTTACTTACGACGCCTCTACCTCCGAGATCAACGGCTGGTGGGAAGGCAATTATAAAGCTATCGCTTCATGCAATGTGGCTCTGGACAATCTGGGTGCGGTGAAGAACGAAGAACTCCGGGTGAAGTGCATCGCCCAGGCCCGTTTTTTCCGGGGATTCTTCTACTTCAATCTCGTACGCGCCTTCGGCGGGGTGCCTCTGGTGACCAAGGTGTTGCAGCCCGGCGAATACAATCAGCCCCGTGCAACCGAAGAGGCTGTCTATCAACAGATCATTGAAGACCTGACCTATGCAGCCGAGCATCTGCCTACCCGTCAGGAGTGGGGTGCGAAAGAGTCGGGACGCGCCACCAAGGGAACAGCCGAAGGATTGCTGGCCAAGGTATATCTCTTCCGCCAGGACTATGCCAACGTGAAGAAATACACCGGTCAGGTGATTGCCCGCGGCGAGTATAGCCTGCACCGGGATTATCGCGACCTGTTCAATCCGAACTCTTACTATTCGGACGAAGTGATGCTTGCCGACCAATACCTTTGGGGCGAATCGACCGAACGCAACCTCGAGTCGGAGTATGTGAAATGGCAGGGCATTCGCGGTGAGATGGGCTGGGGGATGTTCTCTCCTTCCGAAGCTCTCGACCAAGCCTATGAAGCGGGAGATCCCCGACGCACGGCAACCATTTTCTACGATGGAGAGACATTGGAGGGAAAGGGCGAGATTCATTTCAAGAAAGAAGTGCCGCCCCGTGCCAACAAAAAGACCATCTGGCCTACCGGTTACTGGAACGAGAACTCGTTTGCCAAACAGAATTGTCACCTGATCTTCCTGCGTTATGCCGATGTACTGCTGATGTATGCCGAGGCCTGCAATGAACTGGGCGAAAGCCGGGAAGCACTCGACAAGCTGGAAATGGTGCGCGCCCGTGCCCGCAGAACGGTGCATCCGGCGGATATGACAGTGGGATTGCCCGAGATTACGGAAACCGGTAAAGAGAAGCTCCGCGAGATCATCTGGAACGAACGCCGCATCGAACTGGCTTTGGAGGGACACCGCTTCTTCGACCTGATCCGTGCGGACAAGGTGGTGCCGGGCTATGCGGAGAAGATGATGAAGGCACACGGGAAGACAAACTTCTCGATAGCAAAACATGCAACGTTCTTCATCCCGCAGAAGCAGGTGGATATCTCGCAGGGAGTCCTCAAAAACTGATATGAAACATGTATAACCAGTTCATTAAAATAGAATCATTCCAATAATATCAATTCCATGATTACACACAGCGTCTTTCCGATTGCCCTTTGCGACAACGGAAACCGCTATCCCCACTGCACGATGGAATCTCCGTGTCTCTGCCGTGCAGCGACCTGAGGGCGTGTCATTATTCACCAGATATGAGTCTCGACACGCCCTCTCGGGGGATAAAATCTTGAATTAACAACAACAATGAAACATACCCTTTTATTTCTTCTTATGATCTGTGCTTGTACGTTGCAAGCCACCGCTACAGGCAAACAGCCGAGACTGACCGATGATGAGTTGATGACTCTTGTCCAGAAACAAACTTTCCGTTACTTTTGGGATTTTGCCCATCCCGAGTCCGGTCTGGCCCGTGAGCGCAGCAATGACCGCCTCGAGATAGCAACCATCGGTGGTTCGGGCTTTGGGGTAATGGCAATTATAGTCGGTGTGGAACGTGGGTTCATCACCCGTGAGCAAGGCGCTGAGCGGCTGCTCAAAATAGTGGAGTTCCTCAATAAAGCCGATAGCTATCATGGCATCTGGGCACATTGGATGGACGGGGCTACCGGAAAGACCATTCCTTTCAGCAGGAAAGACGATGGAGCCGATTTGGTAGAATCTGCCTTTATGTTCGAAGGACTGCTGGCGGCACACCAGTATTTCACTCACGATAATCCGACAGAGAATCGGATACGAGGGCTGATCAATACCCTGTGGCATCAGGCAGAGTGGGACTGGTTCACCCGTGGAGGTGAAGATGTGCTTTATTGGCATTGGTCACCCAATAACGGATGGGCGATGAACCATCAGCTGAAAGGGCAGAACGAGTGCCATATCACTTATATTCTGGCGGCTTCTTCGCCTACTTATCCGATTCGTGAATCGGTGTATCATAAGGGGTGGGCCAACTCCATTACATTCAAGAACGGAAAAGAATATTACGGCATCCGCTTGCCCCTGGGCACCGACTTTGGCGGCCCTCTCTTCTTTACACATTATTCCTACCTCGGACTCGATCCGCGCGGACTCAAAGACAGTTATGCCGACTACGGTGAGCAGATGAAAGCACATACCCTGATCAACCGTGCTTATTGCATCGATAATCCGAAGAAGTATAAAGGATACGGCCGCAAATGCTGGGGACTGACAGCGAGCGACAATCATCAGGGTTACTCGGCACATTGCCCGCAGAACGACTTGGGAGTGATTACTCCGACCGCAGCCATCTCTTCCATTCCTTATACTCCGGAACATTCTCTGGAGGCTATGCGTTATTTCTACGAAGAATTGGGCGACCGCCTGTGGGGAGAATATGGCTTTAAGGATGCCTTCAACCTGACAGAAAATTGGTTTGCTTCCTCTTATCTCGCCATCGATCAGGGACCGATTATTGTGATGATTGAAAACTATCGCTCAGGCTTGATATGGAAACTCTTCATGAGTCATCCCGATGTACAGAGAGGATTGAAGAGACTGGGGTTCGGCTCAGAAGAATAAGATATACCATAGATTACAACCATGAAACAACTATTCCTTCTTTTACTCGCTTTGGGGTCTCCCACCCTTGCCCTTGCGCAAGACATGCGGCAAGATACTTATTGCAACCCGCTGAACATAGATTATACCTATATGATCTATAACTCCGACAAGGACATTTCCTACCGCTCGGGTGCCGATCCGGCAGTGGTCAGGTTCCGTGGAGAGTATTATATGTTCGTCACCCGTTCCAATGGATACTGGCACTCTAAAGATCTGCTGGACTGGGATTTTATCGCCCCCAAAGACTGGTATCCGCAGGGGAGCAACGCTCCGGCCGCTCATAACTATAAAGACTCAGTGCTTTATGTCACCGGTGATCCTTCGGGTTCTATGAGTATTCTCTATTCCGACAATCCGAAGAGCGGCGAATGGAAAGCTACACCCGCCATCCTTCATAACCTGCAGGACCCCGATCTTTTTATCGACGACGATGGCAAAGCCTATATGTTCTGGGGTTCGTCCAATGTTTATCCCATCCGGGGTATGGAACTGGATAAGAATCACCGGTTCCTTCCGAAAGGAGAAGTGAAGGAGCTTTTCAATCTCGACATGCCGCGCCACGGCTGGGAACGTTTCGGTGAGAATCATAGCGATACCGTTTTAGGAGGATATATCGAAGGCCCGTGGCTGACCAAGCACAACGGGAAGTATTATATGCAGTATGGTGCTCCCGGTACCGAATTCAATGTCTATGCCGACGGTGTTTATGTAGCCGATCATCCGATGGGGCCTTACACCTATCAGAAGCACAATCCCGTGTCATACAAACCGGGGGGATATATGAACGGAGCCGGACACGGCAGTACGGTTCAGGGGCCCGGCGGAGAGTATTGGCATTTTGCTTCGATGGCTCTTTCCATCAACGTCAACTGGGAACGCCGGCTCTGCATGTTTCCTGCCGGATTCGATAAAGACGGTATTATGTACGTGGACACCCGCTTCGGTGATTATCCCCGCTATGCTCCGGCCGTACCTGGCAAGAAGGGGCAGTTCCGTGGATGGATGCTCCTTTCTTATCGCAAACCGGTGACAGCATCTACTGCGAAAGGTGAGTTCGGACCGGATGCATTGACGGATGAAAGAACCAAGTCTTTCTGGCTGGCGGAAGCAAATGATGAACGTCAGTGGGTACTGATCGACCTGGAGAAACCTGCCCGTGTCTGTGCCGTACAGGTGAATTATCACGACTATCGGAGTAATCTATACGGTCGGATTCCCGGATTGCGTCACCGCTATGTGATTGAGGGCTCTTCCGACGGGGAGACCTGGAATACACTGGTCGATCGCCGCAGCAGCTATAAGGATACGCCGAATGACTATGTAGAACTTGAAGTCCCGACTACCGCACGCTATATCCGCTATAAGAATATAGACGTACCTACTCCGAATCTGGCTATTTCTGAACTGCGTGTATTCGGACTCGGGTTCGGCAAGGCTCCCCGGTCACCTCAAAAGCTGGCTCTGGATCGGCACACCGACCGTCGTGATGTTACTGTTCGCTGGGAGCCGGTGAAAGGAGCTCAGGGATACAACGTCCTGTGGGGGATCGCCCCTGATAAGTTATACAGTTCGTGGATGGTGTACGGTGGCAATGAGTTGGAGATGAAGTCGCTGACTATCGATCAGGATTATTATTTTGCTGTGGAAGCCTTTAACGAAAATGGTGTATCTTTACCTTCCGAAACTAAATATGTAGAATAATACCGAATAACCATGAAACAGTTTGTCCTTTTCTTTATCAGTCTCTTTCTTTTGGGCGTGGGTGCCCGTTCGCAAGAGATGTATCAAAAGAAAGTTTTTATCTCTTCCCGGGGTGATTCTCTCAATTACCGTCTACTTCGTCCGGAGGTGGAAAAGACGGGACTGCAATATCCTTTGGTACTCTTTCTGCACGGTGCCGGTGAGCGGGGGAGTGATAACGAGAAGCAGTTGACACATGGTGGTCAGATGTTTCTCAATCCGGTGAACCGGGAGAAGTATCCGGCATTTGTCCTTGTACCTCAATGTCCCGAAAAAGACTATTGGGCGTATACCTCCCGTCCCTCTTCCTTTATTCCTTCGGAGATGCCGGCAGGACAAGAGATCACTCCTGTACTGCGTGCAGTAAAAGAGTTGTTGGATACCTATCTTGATTTGCCTCAGGTGGATCGTAACCGTATCTATGTGGTCGGTCTTTCTATGGGAGGCATGGCGACGTACGATCTTGCTGTCCGTTTTCCCGATACGTTTGCTGCTGCCGTTCCCATCTGCGGGACCGTGAATCCGGTGCGTCTGGCCGATGCAGCAAATGTTCGTTTCCGTATTTTTCACGGTGATGCCGACAATGTAGTGCCTGTAGAAGGCTCGCGTGAGGCTTATAAAGCGTTGAAGAACTTGGGAGCGGAAGTGGAATATATTGAGTTTCCCGGTTGCAATCATGGAAGCTGGAATCCGGCTTTCAACTATCCCGGATTCATGGAGTGGATCTTTGCTCAGCGTAAGAGATAAAGATATACTATTTAAAGAGGAAGTCAAAATTCGTATTCACCACAGATTACACGGATTTGCACAGATAAATATTATTGATTGTCAGTAGATTAAAAATCGTTTTGTGTAAATCTGTGCGATCTGTGGTGAACTATGATACACTCTCTTTGAGGTAACGGTTATCCATTGTCCGCAAGAACTATTTGTCTTCCTTTTCTTTGGGAGAGGACAGGGAAGAAGTCTTCTCTTCATAGTCCCCGTTTGCTTTAATCAGTTCTATCAGCTTTTCTACGGCTTCTTCTTCCGGAATATTCTTTTCAATGCATTCCTTCTGTTTATAAAGACTGATTTTGCCACGTCCGGCTCCTACATAACCGTAGTCGGCGTCTGCCATTTCGCCCGGTCCGTTGACGATGCATCCCATGATGCCTATCTTGAGCCCCTTCAAGTGCGAGGTGGCTTCTTTGACGCGGGCAATCGTACTTTGCAGGTTGAACAGTGTTCGTCCGCATCCCGGGCAAGAAATATATTCAGTCTTGCTGGTGCGGATACGTCCTGCCTGCAGAATTCCGAAAGCAGTGGCATCAATCACTGCATGGCTCAGTTTGCCTTGGTTGAAGAGATAAATTCCGTCACACAATCCGTCAAAGATCAAGGCTCCCATATCCGCACCGGCTTTGACCTGCAAGTCTTCAGCTGTATCTTCGGCATAGTGTTGGAAGAAGATAACCGGATTCTGTAATCCCTCCACCGTCAGTTGATGTGCCAGGGCACGATGTTCGCCTACACGGTTCGGGTGGTTGCTTTGTGAGACAACGACTGCTTCGGGGTGTTGCTTCAGGCATGCGACAACTTCCCGGGTAAGCGCCATGTAAGGGGTAAAGAGGAATTTCAGTTCGGCTGCGCATGTTTCCATTAACTCCAATTGTGCATAATTGAAGGCAGGCCACGTATCAGGTTCTCCTTTCCATACGTCGGCATCGAGGATGTATTGAACTCCGGGTTCTGTCTGTTCGGGCAAAGCACGTCCGGCATAAATGTAATCCGGTGTAAATTGCGGATGGGTCTCCATACGTCCGTCCATGCGGTCGGCAAGTACCACGGGCAGATGGTCTCCGCCGATATTGCGTACCGGCCGTGTTTTACGGCGTACCGGAGAAAGGTAGTTGAAATCCGGAGCTTCCATGCCGGGAATGTACGGATGGTTCCGGCGACTTGTAATATAGTCCACCAGCTTGCGTGCCACGGGAATCTCGGCTTCCGGTTCTTCACTCAGCGAGACACGGATCGTATCGCCCAGCCCGTCAGCCAACAATGCGCCGATGCCCAAAGCCGATTTGATACGTCCGTCTTCTCCGTCTCCGGCTTCCGTAACACCCAAGTGGAGAGGAAATGACATACCTTCCTGTTCCATCACTGATACCAACAGGCGTACGGTCTTTACCATTACTACCGTGTTGGATGCTTTGATTGAGATGACGACATCCGTAAACTTCTCGTCTACGCAGATGCGCAGGAATTCCATGCACGACTCTACCATACCTTCCGGCGTGTCACCGTAGCGTGACATGATGCGATCGGACAGTGAGCCGTGGTTCACCCCGATACGGACGGCTGTATGATTCTCTTTACAGATATTCAGGAAGGGGACGAAGCGGTCACGTATCTTTTGCAGTTCGGCGGCATATTCCTCGTCGGTATATTCCAGTTGTTTGAAAGTGCGTCCGGGATCTACGTAGTTGCCGGGATTGATGCGCACTTTCTCGGCATATTGTGCCGCTACATCGGCTACTTTCGGGTTGAAGTGTACATCGGCCACAAGCGGAACCATATAGCCGGTACTGCGCAGGCCGATATTGATGTTCATCAGGTTTTCGGCCTCTTTCACCCCCTGTGTAGTGAGACGGACATATTCTCCGCCGGCATCTACAATGCGCTTTGCCTGGGCCACACAAGCCTCGGTGTCTTGTGTGGGGGTATTTGTCATCGACTGGATACGGATAGGGTTGGGGCCGCCCAACGGAACGGCCCCAATATTCACTTCCGAAGTTTCCCGTCGGGAGTAGTTGAATAAATCCATCTTTTTAGTTTGTTTTAAACTCGTACTTAATTTCTTTCAGTTCTTCGTTAGCCTTTACGATTTTCTTTTTCAGTCCTTCTTTATAGGCTATGAATTTTGTTTCGAGTTCTTTATCTTCCAATGAAAGCATTTGTACGGCAAGGATGGCGGCGTTCAGTGCGCCATTGATACCCACAGTCGCTACAGGAATCCCCGGAGGCATCTGTACGATCGCCAGAAGGGCGTCCATTCCGTCAAGAGACGATTTGATGGGTACACCGATGACCGGCAGCGGGGTCGATGCGGCAATCACGCCCGGCAGATGGGCAGCCATACCGGCAGCAGCGATAATTACTTTAATGCCGCGTGAGCGGGCATTCTTGGCAAACTCTTCCACAGCTTCGGGAGTGCGGTGAGCCGAGAGGGCGTTCATTTCGAACGGTACATGGAGATCGTTGAGCAACTGTGCGGCCTTTTCCATGACAGGAAGGTCGGAAGTGCTACCCATGATAATGCTTACGATTGGAGTCATATTTATTCTACTTTTGAGATTGATTGATAACGAGATGGAATGAATCAACTTCACCACAGATTACACAGATTCTCATAGATTAATGATTTACTTTATCGATAATAAGATTAAAAGTTCTGTGAGAATCTGTGTAATCTGTGGTGAGACCATTCAAGACTAAGCAAGTGGTAATGAATGAATCGGGAAAGCCTTTATGCATTTACCACTGCTTTGTATCCTTCGGCATCCAGCAAGTTGTCAAGGTCTGCTGCATTGGCAGGTTTCATTTTGATGAGCCAGCCTTCGCCATACGGATCTTTATTCACTAATTCCGGATTCTCTTCCAGTGCCGGGTTTTGTTCTACCACTTCACCGGCTACGGGCAGGAAGAGGTCAGAGATTGTTTTAACTACTTCGATCGTACCGAACACTTCTTCCGCTTCCAGTGTTTCGCCTTCAGTAGGAATATCGACAAATACGATGTCGCCCAGTTGCTCCTGAGCGTAGTCGGTGATACCTACATAAGCTACATCGCCTTCGAGGCGGATCCATTCGTGTTCGTTAGTGTACTTTACATTCTGTGGGAAGTTCATAATGATTAGTTTTTAGGATTGATACTATGTTTAAAATAAAAATATACGGAACAAAACATTGCTGAGCGGATGGAGCACCAGCAGTGAGCAGACGAAACCGACGGTAAAGCCGGCAAGTACTTCGCCGAGGGTGTGATGTTGCAGGATGATGCGTGCCGAACCCAATATCCCCGCCACGAGGATGAAGAGGCATAGCCACCACACCGGATTATAACTGAACAGCGCGCTGAACGAAACCAGTCCGCCCACGATGCCGCCCATACCTGCCATGTGTTCACTCAGTTTCCACTTCAGATTGACAATGATGCAGATGACCAGCACCACCAGTGATGCCAGTATAATGCCCGTCATGTACCAGGGAATGTTCAGTTTGTGCATCATCATCAGGCAGAATACGTACGAGATGATGGTAAGCAGGATCGGTACATAGCGTTTCTTACGGTCGCTCAGGTCCTGGCGGGCAAAGCCATTCACTTTGCGGAACAGGAAGATGGTCATGGTGGGCATCAGGATGGTGAAGCAGTAGACAATTCCCAATACGATGAGTTTGTACTGCAACGGCATGATGCGTAGGTAAGAGAACAGGAACAATACCAGAAAAGCCAAGAAGGGGATAGAGAATGGAGTCAGTATTCCCGAAATGATTCTGGCCGTACGGATCAGTGTCCTGTCAGCTATGATATGTTGCTCTATCTTCTCTTCTTCAGCCATTTTGTTTGTTTCTTTTATTATGCTTTTTTATTTTCTCAGTCTTGCCACCGGAATGTTGAGTTGCTGGCGGTACTTGGCCACCGTGCGGCGTGCGATGGGATATCCTTTCTCTTTCAGTATTTCGGCCAGTTCGTCATCGGTCAGCGGTTTCTTTTTGTCCTCGCTGTCGATGCATTCTTTCAGTATCTTCCGTATCTCGCGTACCGACATCTCTTCACCGTCTTCGGTGGTGTATCCGTCGCTGAAGAAGAACTTCAGGGGATAAATGCCGTAATTCGTTTGCACGTATTTGCTGTTGCTGACGCGTGAGATGGTCGAGATGTCCAGCCCGGTGCGTTCCGCCACGTCCTTCAGAATCATCGGGCGAAGCAATGACTCGTCGCCTTCGAGGAAGAAGGGGCGTTGCAGGTCGATGATGGCCTGCATGGTGGTCATCAATGTATTCTGGCGTTGCTTCACGGCGTCGATGAAGCCTTGTGCGGCGTCCATCTTCTGCTTGAGGAACATCATGGCCTCTTTCGATTCTTTCGATTGGTTGGCCTTGTTCTTCGTATGTTCCTCGACCATCTCCGTGAAGTCGCGGCTCATGCGCAGCTCCGGCAGATTGCGGTTGTTGAGGCTGATGTTGATGGTTCCGTCATCGTAGGTGTCTACTATGAAATCGGGGACGATCTGTTGCAGGTTTCGTCCGATGGCTTCACCCAGCGATGCGCCCGGACGGGGGTTGAGCTTGGTGATCTCTTCAAGTGCCTTATAGAAGTGTTCTTCGTCCAGTCCCAGCTTTTTGATGATCTTTTCCCAATGCTTGCGGGTGAACTCTTCGTAACATTCACTGATGATTTCTTCTTCCGTCTCCAGCAGAGGGTCTGTGCAGTGGGACTGTTTTTTGCGGCGGATCTGTATCAGCAGGCATTCCTGCAGGCTGCGTGCGCCCAGTCCGGGAGGGTCGAAATCTTGTACGATTCTCAGGGCTTCCTCCAGTTCCTCTTCCGTAGCGTTGATACCGGCGTAGATGGCCAGTTCGTCACCGATGCTTTCGAGGGATTTGCGGAGCAGGCCGTCGTCGTCCAGCGAACCGATCAGGTATTCCGCCAGTTCGCGCTGATGTTCGGTCAGGTTGCGTTCGCCGAGCTGTTCTCTCAGGATTTCGTAGAATGACGTTGCGTCCGAAAACGGAATCTCTTCTGCCTGCTCGCCTTTGGAGCGGTTGTTTTCCTGAAGTTTATAGTCGGGGATGTCGTCTTCGGTCAGATAGTCGCTCAGCGAGTCATAGTCCGTATCGCCTTCCGTCTCTCCTTCGGAGGTTTCGGCAGGAGTGGTCTCGTCGGAGGTGCTTTCTTCTTTGCCTTCTTCAAGGGCGGGATTCTCCAGCAGTTCGGCATGTACACGGTCTTCCAGCTCCACAGCCGGTAGCTCCAGTAGTTTCACTACCAGAATCTGCTGCGGTGAGAGCGTTTGTATCTGCTGCTGCGCCTGCGATTGTATCTGACGGGAACCTTGTGCCATACGTTTAATGCTTTACAGTTTTTGTTTCTCGCTACAAAAGTAATGAATTGTTCGATATAGCGAAATGATTTATCCGATAAAAGGAGTTAAAGGAAAAACCGGAGGGAGCGGGGAAGACATGGAGGGGGTGTTCCGGAAAGATATTCCCGGCCTCTTCCATGGCGGGACGGTTATTGCTCTGCTGTGAATCTTATTTGCTTTATCTCCTTTGTCAATTCATCCTTTGTTCCTATCTTTGCCATCATAACTTTAATATATACCATTATGTTCAGCAAAGAGACATATACGCAGCGCAGAGCCCTGCTGAAAAAAACATTAGGCTCCGGAGTACTGTTGTTTCTGGGAAACGACGAGTGTGGATTGAACTACGAGGACAATACGTTCCGCTATCGTCAGGATTCTACCTTTCTCTACTACTTCGGCCTTTCGTTTGCCGGGCTTTCGGCTATAATCGACATTGATGAAGATAAGGAAATTATATTCGGTGATGAACTGACCATCGATCATATCGTATGGATGGGGACTCAGCCCACACTGAAGGAAAAGAGTGAGCGGGTGGGAGTGGACATCACCATGCCTTCGGCCGACATTGTGAGCTATCTGCACAAGGCGGTACAGAAGGGACAGGCCATCCATTACCTGCCGCCCTACCGTGCAGAGCATAAACTGAAGTTGATGGACTGGCTGGGAGTGCCTCCCGCACGTCAGGAGGGTTCGGTGCCGTTTATCCGTGCGGTGATCGCGCAGCGTAACTACAAGTCGGCCGAGGAGATTGTCGAAATCGAGAAGGCCTGCGACATTACGGCGGATATGCACATTACGGCCATGAAGATCCTGCGTCCCGGGATGCGCGAGTGGGAGGTATCAGCAGCCATGGAAGCCGTGGCGCATGCCGCAGGGGGTGACCTTTCGTTTGCTACCATCGCTACGGTGAACGGACAGACGCTCCACAACCATTATCATGGCAATATCGTCAAGCCGGGCGATCTGTTCCTGATCGATGCCGGCGCAGAAACGGAGATGGGTTATGCAGGCGATATGTCGTCTACCGTTCCTGCCGATAAAAAGTTTACCCGGCGCCAGCGCGAGGTTTACGAGATACAGAACGCCATGCACCTGGAGTCGGTGAAAGCACTTCGTCCGGGTATTCCTTATATGGATGTATACGACTTGTCGGCACGTGTGATGGTCGAAGGTTTGAAAGGACTCGGGCTGATGAAGGGAAATGCCGAAGACGCTGTGCGCGAGGGTGCACATGCTTTGTTCTATCCTCACGGGCTGGGACACATGATGGGGCTCGACGTGCATGACATGGAGAATCTGGGTGAGCTCTGGGTGGGCTATAACGGACAGCCCAAGAGCACGCAGTTCGGCCGTAAGTCGCAGCGTCTGGCCATTCCGTTGGAGCCGGGTTTTGTACATACCGTGGAGCCGGGCATCTACTTTATTCCCGAACTGATAGATCTCTGGAAGGGCCAGAAGAAGTTCACCGACTTTATCAATTACGATAAAGTGGAGACTTACAAAGACTTCGGAGGCATCCGCAATGAGGAGGATTATCTGATAACCGAGACAGGTGCCCGCCGCTTAGGAAAGAAGATTCCGCTGACACCGGACGAGGTGGAAGCGTTAAGATAGTTTTTTTTTTTCATTAGTTGAAGTATTACTAAGATGTGAATCCAGGTAATACATATTAAGTTTTTATTATGTCCGGATAGCGATCCGTTCGATTTATTTTAAATTTTGTTAATATGGGATTGCCTGGATGTGAATCCGGGCAATCTTTTTTTTATCGATTTTTTTAAATAAAATCAAGAAAGGATTGTTTTTCTGATTTTAATAAGATACTTTTGTTGAAAATCTGAATCGTTTACTGTCTTAGGCGGAATTTAGTCATTGAAACGGATATTTGCCGTTTACGAAATAAGAATGTTACTGATTCTGATAAGACATTATACGGAGATAACTTAACTTTTTTTTTTTCATAGCATTATGATGTCACTTAGATGTGAATCGGGGTGGCAGATCTCTTTTATAATAAGATAATATTAATGAATTTTTCTAATTGACAAAGATTGTTTGGATGTGAATCCGGGCAATCTTTTTTTTTGTTGTTTTTTGAAAAAAAAGAGAAGAAAGAGTTGTTTTTAAAATTTTAAGGGCATACCTTTGGGAGAATTAAATAATTTTCTAATACTAACCTTTACTAATCCTATAAAAACATGAGTGGATTGTATTATAACTTGGCGTTGCGAAACAGTGATCTGAGAGATAAAGATTCTGAAAAGCTGTATTATTGTGTTTTAAAAAACAGAGGAATGGTGGATCAGGATACGTTTGTCAATTATCTGAGCCAGATCACCGGAATAAAAGAGGCTATATGCCTGGGAGTACTCTCGAAATTGGGAGCGGCTGTCATCAATTATCTGAAAGACGGGCAAAGTGTTGATATTCCGCATTTGGGTACTTTTAATCTGACTGCGAGCAGCACCGGCGTGAAAACGCTTGATGAGGCGAAAGCGTCACAAATAAAGGCTATCAATCTACGCTTTTCTGCTAAGGAAGAGACTGACTTAGTGCTGAGTCGTTGTGCGTTAACCCGAAGCGTCTCATTAACAAATACAAATGATGTGATTAAAGAGAAGGATCCAAGCGGTGAAATCGTGGATGATCCTACTGCATAGTCAGTATAAAATATTTATTTATAACTTTAGATAAGCCGCTGGGAACAGCGGCTTTTTTTATTACAAATAGGCTTTCTCTGAAAAATCTCTCAAAAAGGCCTCCATCTTGAGACTTAAGTCTTGGCGGGGGAAGATTTAAATCTTGAAAAATCATCGCTTAAGCGATGATTTGAAAGGGGCTAAATGCTTACTTTGGCGGATTGGTAATATATCTTTATTCTTTCTGTTTAGCTGTCTTGGTGCTATATTTATACAATATATGAGCTTCGTTTTTTTGCCGGATATTTTCTCTTTCTTTCTCTCTCTACTTCTTCTGATAATTCTTGTTTTTTATGCATCGATACACTACTTTTGTCCGTTACAGACAGAAAAACGATAAAACCATTCACAAATATTCAATTCATAAACTATGCGTAAATTAAAAAATGTCCTCCGGGCATCTTCATGCTGTGCTTTTTCAATCTTAATGTGTCTCCCGGCCGCCGGGCAGAATGCATGGAGCGAAGCTGACTGCGTGACCCTGCTGGACAGTACCTCGGTAACCGTGCAGCCAAACGGCTCCGGAAGTTTTGCCGTGTACAAATCGTTTAAAGTACAGACTCCCAAAGGGGCAGTGAATAACCATGTGATCAAGTATGATTATGATCCGCTGACGGCCTTTGCCCGTTTCAAGCAAGTCACCGTGCAGCGTGCCAACGGCGAAACCATGCAGGTGGACGTGACCAAGACCTGCGATTATGCCGCTCCGGCAAGGGCTATTTATTGGGGAGCCCGTCAGATCATGCTCGAACTCGGACGCCTGGAGCCGGGAGATGTCGTTTCCTACGAAATCAGTAAGAAAGGCTTTACTTATGCTCTGCTGGCAGGAGCTGAAGATGATGACGCGCGTTTCATTCCGCCCATGCGCGGGCAGTTCTACGACATTGTTCCTTTTTGGGTGAATGAACCCACCCGCCGCAAGGTATACGTTGTCAGTATGCCGATGGAAAAAGAGCTTCAGTTCCAGTTCTATAACGGTGCCTGTACCTCGTCAATGCGTTATGAGGACGGGCGAAAGGTATATACGTTTGCCGTGGACGAAGTGCTTCCTTTCCGGAAAGAGCCCAATATGGTGGATCTTTTTGACGAAGCTCCGAAGCTGATGATGTCGTCTACCCCGAAATGGGAAGATAAGTCGCTCTGGTTTCACGACTTGAACGAGGCATACGGCAGTTTTGCCGCACTGCCCGAGGCTCAGAAGAAAGTGGACGAACTGATAAAGGGAAAAAAGACCGAAATGGAGAAAATCGCCGTATTGACCCATTGGGTAGCCGATAATATCCGTTATGCGGGCATCACCATGGGCGAAGGCGAGGGCTTTACGCTCCATAATACGAAGATGAACTACACCGACCGCTGCGGAGTATGCAAGGACATTGCCGGCACACTGATCTCTTTCCTGCGTATGGCGGGATTTGAGGCCTATCCGGCCATGACGATGGCGGGAAGCCGCATCGAAAGCATCCCTGCCGATCACTTTAACCACTGTGTGGCAGTGGTGAAGCTGGCGAATGGGACGTATATGCCCCTCGATCCTACCTGGGTTCCTTTCTGCCGCGAGTTGTGGAGCAGTGCCGAGCAGCAGCAGAACTATCTGCCCGGCATTCCGGGAGGTTCCGACTTGTGCCTGACTCCGGTTTCGGCTCCCGAGAATCATTATGTCCGCATCACTGCCGATAACAAAATCGATGCAAAGGGCACGCTGAAAGGCTCGTTTACCATCACCGCCGAAGGTCAGTCGGACAGCAGCATCCGCCGCATCTTTACGCAGGGCTGGCAGACCGAATGGCAAAGCACGATGGAAAGCCAGTTGCTCAACGTATCTCCCAAAGCCCGTATGCTCGGAGTGGACTACGGAAAGGCGCCGAAGGATTATCAGGCAGGCCCCATTCGCATCACGTTCCGTTACGAGATACCGGACTATGCGCTGGTCGGTGACCGGGAATTATTGTTGAAACCGATGGTGATGAACAACCTCTATACGAGCGTTCTCTCGTTCCTGCGCATCGATACCGGCTTGGAAACCCGCCAATACGGCTTCCGTGATGCTTGCTCTCGTCTGGTCGAATTGGACGAAACGATTGCCCTGCCTCGGGGATATCGTCTGGCGGGAGAGCCGCGCAGCGAACAAAAGGCCGCTCCGGCAGCCGACTTCGAAGGTTCGTTGCAGCAGGTTGGCAACAAACTGGTGCTGAAACAGAAACTCGCCTTGAAGAAGCGCATCTATCGGGCAGCCGACTGGGAAGGATTCCGTGCTGCGGTGAATGCCTACAAAAGCTTTGCGGATTATTTGATTGTTAAACTCTAAAAAGATGATCGTCACACATGACTAAAATATATACCCTTCTGCTCCTCTGCCTGTTTGCGCTGACTCTTCCGGTCACCGCCCGGGAAGCGGAATTTAAGAAAATCAAAGAAAGCTGGACCCTGCAGGCTGATGGTACGCAGGTTTATCGTCAGTCGAAAGTCCTGACGCTGTACACTCACACGGCCATGAACCGCACGTATGGGGAGTCGTTCATTACGTATGATCCCCGTTATCAGACTTTGCAGATTCACGAGTCGTATACCCGCCAGAAAGACGGAAATATCGTCAAGACCCCCGCCAATGCTCTGGTCGAAGTGCTTCCCTCGGCAGCAGCCAATGCGCCGGCATTCAATGCTTTGCGCGAGATGGTAGTCGTACACACCGGGCTGGAACTCGGAGCTACCATCTATCTGGACTATTCCATTACAACCAAACCGGGATATTTGCCGGGGATTCAGATCTGCCGGTTGCTGGAGCACTCTTCGCCGGTGAAGGAGTACGAGATCAACATCACCGTTCCCCGGGGGCAACATTTGGAATATGCCCTTAACAACCACAAGGCGAAAGCTTCCGTAACCGAATCCGAAGGGATGAAGCAAGTCAGCTGGACCCTGAAGAATCTGCCCGCCCTCAGCCGTGAGCCGCAGGTGTCGGTGATCGGCGGTGATTTGCCTCTGCTGACTGCCACGACTGAGGAGAAACCCCTGTCATTTCTGACGTCACAATGGCAACCGGAAGGAGATGCAGGGATTCGTGCGCTGGCCGGAAAACTGACTGCCGGAGCGAAGGACGATAAAGAAAAAGTAACCGCGATACGTGACTATGTGATTGATAATCTTTACTATTCGTCCCTCCCGTTGGCGGAAAGCGGTTATCGCATCCGTCCCGCCGCAGAGGTGATCCGTTCGGCATACGGCACGGAGGCCGAGAAGGCGAATCTGATGGCCGCATTGCTGAAAGCGGCCGGACTGAAAGCCGGGATAGGGGCGGTCTGCGCTCCGTCCGAGAATACGGCATCACTGGGAGTAGGCAGCATCCGCGAACTGTTTGTGTGGACCGACGCCGGAGGCAGCCAACAGGCTCTGTCACTGAAAGGCAAAACTCCCTCAGCCGTTTCCTGGCAGAAAGATTATGCCTATGTAGCTTCATTGACGCAGCCGTTTGAACTGAATCTTCCACCGGTTGTCCTGAGAAAAGACTATGCATTGCAGCCCGACGCGGCAAATGCCAAAGATGGCTATCTGGTCTTCACCCTCCCCGTAGAGCGTGGCAGCCTGGCCGGTTCCCAGTACGTCCGGTTCAATAGCAAGCGCACTTCAAACCTTTTGTTGCCCGGACTGGCGGATGAATCTTTCACCTATACCGTAGATACTCCTGCAGGTATGGAGCCTGTCACTCGGCCGATGGAGAAGAAGATGGACAATGCCGTAGGTACATTAACCATTTCCATCCGTCCCGAAGGAGTGAAAACACAAGTGATCCGGAGCCTGAAGTTGAAGAAACAGATGATTCGCCCGGCGGATTATGCCGCTTTCCGTCAACTGATGACAGAGTACGGGGCAGTGGACGGGCTGACGCTGGTGTACAGAAAATCTCTTCCCTGATCCCTCTTTTCGACAGGAAGAGACAGTATATGTGCTATTATTCAGATTTAATAACTCAAAATATAACAATGAAGATGTAGCGGGAGCTGCCCGCAAAGGACATAGGCCGGTATCCGGCGGAACGGTCTCCAAACGATAAGCGGTGATTCGTGGAAAGAGGATGTGTCGAAACTCGCATTCACCACAGATTACACGAATGTATACAGATGGATACTGTTATCTATCAATAGATTAAGTTCGTCCTGTGAAGTTCTGTGTCACTCTGTGGTGAGTTATGGCATACCCCCGTTCTGCAGGTCATGCTCCGTAGAGCTCCTCTCCTGTGCCTCTCTGCCTATGCAGCTCTGTGGTGAAACAGGCTTCCGCGACATCTTTTAGGGAGGAATCCTTATGAGAAAACTATTATTGCTCTTATTTTCAGCACTTTTTGTGCTGTCAGCCCAGGCTGAAGATGTGCTGCGCCTGATGACCTACAACGTCCGTAACGCCAATGGCATGGACGGTATATGCAATTATCAGCGTGTAGCCAATGTGATCAACAACGCTCGTCCGGACATCGTTGCCATCCAGGAACTGGACAGCATGACTGCCCGGAGCAACCGGACCGATGTTCTCAAGGAACTGGCGGAACGCACTCAATTGCATCCCTGCTTTGCGCCTGCCATCGATTATGACGGAGGAAAGTATGGCATCGGTATACTTTCGAAAGAGACTCCGCTCCGTGTGCAAACCTTCGCCCTTCCGGGACGTGAAGAGGCACGCACGCTGCTTGTCGCCGAGTTCCCGGAGTATGTCTTTGCGTGTACGCACCTTTCTCTGACCGAAGAGGATCGGATGAAGTCTCTCGAAATCCTGAAGTCTGTTGCAGCCGATACCCGGAAACCTTTCTTCCTTGCCGGTGACTTCAACTCGGATGCCGACTCCGGCTTTATCAAAGATTTGAAGAGTACATTCCAGATACTTTCCAACCCGAAGCAACCCACTTATCCGGCTTCCGAACCGAAGGAGACGCTCGACTACCTGATTGCTCTGAAACAGGAAACGCCTACTTTTGTTGTCAACTCGGCCCGGGTGATCGATGAGCCTCTGGCGTCCGATCATCGTCCTTTGTTGGTAGAAGTACGGATGGCGGTACCCGAGAATCGGATTTGCCGTACCAAACCCTATCTTCAGAATCCCGTAGGAGGTGGAATCACGGTGATGTGGCAGACCAACGTGCCGGCCTATTGCTGGGTGGAGTACGGCACGGACCCTTCCAACCTGAAGCGCGCACGTACCCTTCTGGATGGTCAAGTTGTTTGTGGCAATACTCTTCACAAGATTCGCCTCGATAGTTTGCAGCCCGGACAGAAATATTATTATCGTACCTGTTCGCAGGAGATCCTGCTTTACCAGGCCTATAAAAAGGTGTTTGGCAATACAGCCCGTACAGAACTCAGGGAGTTCACGTTGCCCGCAGCCGGTGATGACAGTTTTACGGCTGTGGTGTTCAACGACCTGCATAAACAATCGAAGACGTTTCAGGCATTGTGCGAACAGATAAAGGGGATTGACTATGATTTTGTAGTGTTCAACGGCGATTGTGTAGACGACCCCGCCAATCACGATCAGGCAACAGCCTTTATCAGCGAACTGACCGAAGGCGTGGAGGGTGACCGCGTACCTGTCTTCTTTATGCGCGGCAATCACGAGATCCGGAATGCCTATTCGGTAGGCCTGCACAGCCTGTTCGATTATGTAGGCGATAAGACTTACGGCTCCTTCAACTGGGGAGATACCCGTATCGTAATGCTCGATTGCGGTGAAGATAAGCCGGATGATCATTGGGTATACTACGGACTCAACGACTTTACGAAGCTGCGTAATGACCAGGTAGGATTTTTGAAGCGTGAGCTCGCTTCCAAAGAATTTAAGAAAGCCGCTAAGCGGATTCTGATTCATCACATTCCGCTTTACGGAAACGACTACGAGAATCTGTGTTCCGGGCTTTGGGGTAAACTTCTGGAGAAAGCACCTTTCAATATCAGCCTTAACGCGCATACACATGAATATGCCTATCATCCCAAAGGCAGCCTTGGCAATAACTTCCCGGTGATTATCGGTGGCGGTTATAGCATGAAAAGTGCAACGGTAATGGTGATTGAGAAGAAGAAAGACATACTTAAGGTGAAAGTACTCAATACCAAAGGAGAAGTGTTGTTGGAGCTTACCGTCTGATAACGTCTCCCCCCGAAAAAAATAGCGGGAGAGGATGTGTTTAAATCCTGATTTAGAAAGGGAGAGCTTCTCATTTGAAATTTGCCTGCCCTTATGAACAATGAAAAGAGCCATGTCAAACTCTATTTTTGAGTAATGATATGGCTCTTTTATGTTTATGGATTACAGTCTGTAACTTTTTAGAGTGCTCACTTTAGTTGCGGCACATTCACTTCTTTTATTTAATTATGCATGTAATTCGAGCACAAACCTGCTCCCCTTGGTATAGCTGGTATCCAGTGTCAGGCTGCCGTTCATTTTGGTTGCTATCAGGGCGCAGATGGGTAGTCCTAAACCGTCTCCTTCTGTCAGGTCTTTGATTTCAGTGAAGGGCTTGAACAGGTTCTCTTGTTTCTCAACGGGAATACCCGTACCGGTATCCGATATAATGAATTGGTGCGTATGTGCGCCTCTCTTTTTGAAATCAAGGAATATCTTTCCGCTTTCGGTATATTCCGCAGCGTTCTTCAGCAAGTGAATCAAGATCCGTTCCAGTTGTTCAGGATTGGTCTTGATCTGGAGTTTGGCAGCATTGACTACGGTCGAAACTTCGGGTTGTACAAACTCTTTCACCTTATCCATGGTAGCTTCACAGAAAGTATTTACGTTGATCTCCTTCATTTCATAAGGTTCGGTCAGCGAGTTTTCCAATGTGGAAAGTTCCTGTATATCATTGCTGAACTTCTTCAGGGCTGCTACTTGTCCTTGCATCTGCTGTGCCTGTTGAGGTGCTTTGTCCGACAGCTCGGCGGCAGAAGAGGCGAGTGTATCCAGCGTAGGTTCCATCTGTGCTGAAATATTCTGGATAAACTGTGTCTTCAGTTCATTGTGTTCATTGGCTATCTGTACGCTCTTTTTCAGTTTCCGGTTACCGGCAATGAAACGAAGCAGTACGATGGCCACAAATATCAGACCGGCAATCAGGATTACTACCAGTGTACACAGCCCGACGATCATATACTGTTTGCCCGAAAGTGTGTCTTCTTTCTCCTGAATGATCTGCTGGCTTTCGTCATACTTGCGTTTCAGTACGTTCAGTTCGTCTTGTGCCGTCATTGCTTTTACCGAATCGGTCCAGACGATGAAGTTCTCGTAAGTGCGGGCCACCAGTGAGGCATTGTTAGATTTACGTCCGATGGCAATCAGTTTTTTATAGCATTCGTTGACCTTATCGTAATTCTTTTGGGCTTTATATTGGTTGATTAATTTCTGAAAGCACGCGTCTCCCTGAGTGTTTTGCCCGAATGTGTAGTAATAACTTGCCTGTGTGTATAGTAGGTTCTCGCTTAATGAATCGTTCTTGGCCAGGCCTGCGGTTTCTGCCAGCTTATCCAATTGAATTTTAGCCTGCGCCGCATTCTTAAGTCCGATGTACATCTGCAGTCTCTCTTTGGTGATTTGGAAACGTAGCGGGTAAAATTGTTTCTGCTGTTTTTGTTCACCGGCCCAGACTAGCTGATCCATTCCTCTACAGAGGTCGAATGCCTCTTTGTAATAATTTTCACGATGGTACAGAGCTGCTCCCTGAATTCCGCATTCCACGGCTTTCGGATAATTTTCCTGCGTTGCGAAAGCGCCATAGGCTTGGATGAAAAGATAACGCGCCTTAGTGTATTCTTTTTGTTCCAGACTACTCTGCGCTTGTTTCATCAGTTCATTTGCTCTGTTTTGTGTGCCTTGTGCATCGACGATTGTGCTAAAACAAACGAGGATGGTCAGGATTAAAGTCGATATTTTCATGCGATTTGGTTTTAAACAGTGACAAAGTTAAAAAATCTTTGTAGAAACCTCTCATTTCCCCCTCTTATTTTTCATTTCTTCTTTGATTCTTCTTCAAAGAGGAATGGCGGGCATTACCGGTTAGTTGAAAGGTGGATAAAATTTGATAATTCAGGCATAGATTCTACAAATAAGGCTCTCTCCGGAGCCGGTATTTGTAAAGTCTATGTCTGATAATGATTTGGAATATGGCTCTATCTAATATTTAAAACTGCTTCCTCCCAGGAATTCTCTCAGAAGTGAGGTCGGAGGAATCTCCTTATCCTGTACAGGAGTGAAATATTTGATAAACTTCAGCAACCGGTATGCTTCAGCATATTCCGGACAGTTACGTGGCACGCTGGTAAGAATGGGCTCGGCATGACAGCGGAGCACGGCAAATTCAAATAAAAGGGCGGAGTTGAACATCACATCGGCATTCTCCTGATAAGGGAAAATCCATTTATCTTCTCCGGCGCGTACGCTGGGCCAGCGTGAGATAGTCTCTTGGGCAGAATAGCCGCGATAGTTGAAGTCCCGGATAATACGGCGCAAAAGTCGGTTGTCCGTCGTTGGGATCCAGTTATGATCGTCCAGCGAGATGGTTGTCAAGGCAGAGACGTATATTTTGAACTTATTTGCTGCCGGGATTTGCGGAGTCAGTTCCGGGTTAAGGGCGTGTATTCCCTCAAGAATCAATACCGTATGTTCGTCGATCCGCAATTTATCACCTTTATATTCTTTTTTTCCCAACATAAAGTTATAGCGGGGCAGTTCTACTTCCTCGCCACGCAACAAAGCCTGCAGTTGTGTATTGAATAACTCCAGGTCGAGGGCATAAAGGGATTCATAGTCATAATTGCCGTTTTCATCCAATGGAGTGTCTTCACGGTCTACAAAATAATTGTCCAGTGAGATGGGATATGGTTTCAGGCCGTTGGTCATTAACTGGATGGAGAGTCGCTTACTAAAAGTCGTTTTCCCGGATGATGACGGTCCGGAAATCAATACCAGTTTTACACGAGTCCCGTTTTCTCCGCGGTGGAAAATGCTATCGGCTATTTGTGCTATTTTCTTCTCTTGCAGAGCTTCTGCCACATTGATCAGGTCCGTGGCATGTCCCTCTTCACAAGCAATATTGAAATCTCCCACATTGTTCAATCCCATGATGTAGTTCCATCGCAGGTGCTCTTTGAAAACATCGAGCATTTTCTCCTGTTTTACCACATCTTCCAGTACAGATGGGTTTTCTTTGTTAGGAATACGCAGCAACAGTCCGTCGTAGTATTTAACGAGGTCGAATAAATGGATAAATCCTGTACTTGGGAGCAGATTACCATAATAATAGTCGGCAGTACCTCCCAAAGTATAATAATAGGTATAGATAGAACCGGAAGATTCGAGTAATTTTACCTTGTCATTCATGCCCCGTTCACTGAATACACGTACGGCTTCAGTTGTATGACACTCAATGCGGTGATAGGTAATGTCTTCCGCTATAATTTCCTGCATACGTTTCTTTATTTGTGACACGTCTTCAAGTGTGACGGGGCGCCCGATCCGCAAATTGCAGAAGTATCCTTTGGATACCGGGTGCTCCACAAAAAGTTTGCCATTCGGAAAGAGTTCGCTGACAGCTTTGTAGAGCACAAAGCAGAGAGAACGCACATACGTACGCATTCCCGAAGAATCTCTTACATCCAGAAACTCTACATCTTTATTGTTATATACACGAAAATTGAGTCCTTCAGAGCGATTATTTACTTTAGCACTGACTACCTGATAAGGAAAATTAAGATTAAAGCCGTAATAAATATCCAAAAGTGAGCTCCCAATAGGGAATTCTTTAGAAATATTATTATTTTTGCAATATATTTGTAACATCTGTTTCATTTCACGTCATTTTGGGGTGAATAGTACGGATAAATATATCACATAATTGCTAAGAAGACAAACAACCACTAAAATAATTATAGATGGAATATTCTTTTTATGATTTTTTAAAGCTCATTGGCTCGTTAGGACTTTTTCTTTATGGAATGAAGATCATGAGCGAGGGCTTACAGAAAGTCGCAGGTGACAGATTGCGAGGAATTCTGACAGCAATGACTACAAACCGGGTAACGGGAGTTTTAACAGGTGTGTTGATCACCGCCCTTATCCAATCTTCTTCGGCAACGACGGTGATGGTGGTCAGTTTTGTAAATGCCGGTCTGCTGACATTGGCCGAATCCATTAGTGTGATAATGGGTGCTAATATCGGTACGACAGTCACCGCATGGATCATTTCTATTTTTGGGTTTAAAGTCGACATGGCTGCTTTTGCCCTTCCTCTTTTAGCCATTGCCCTTCCTCTTATTTTTTCGGGTAAAAGTAACCGTAAGTCTATCGGTGAATTTATCTTTGGTTTTTCTTTCCTCTTTATGGGGCTTTCGTACCTCAAAGCAAATGCCCCCGACCTGAATGCCAATCCGGAAATGCTGGCTTTTGTACAGAACTATACAGATATGGGATTTTTCTCGGTTCTGCTCTTTTTATTTATCGGTACTATTCTCACTATGATCGTACAGGCTTCCGCCGCGACGATGGCTATTACTTTAATTATGTGTGCCAACGGATGGATCAGCCTGGAACTGGGTGCCGCATTGGTCTTGGGTGAGAATATCGGAACTACTATTACAGCCAACCTGGCTGCCCTGACTGCTAATTCACAGGCAAAACGTGCTGCTTTGGCTCACTTTGTTTTCAATGTTTTTGGTGTGATCTGGGTGCTGATTATTTTCCATCCTTTTATGGTATTCGTCAATTGGGTGGTCGATACCTTCTTCCATCCGGGAAGTGCAGAGGTGGCTATTTCTTATAAGTTGTCCGCTTTCCACTCCATTTTTAATATATGTAACGTCTGTCTGCTGATTTGGGGAGTGAAACTGATTGAGCGTACCGTGTGTGCCATTATTCGTCCCAAGGAAGAAGATGAAGAGCCACGCTTGCGCTTTATTACCGGAGGTATGCTTTCTACGGCCGAATTATCCATACTTCAGGCCCGTAAGGAGATTCATCTGTTTTCCGAGCGTATTCATCGTATGTTTGGTATGGTACAAGATCTGTTGCATACTGAAAAGGATGATGACTTCAATAAACTTTTCAGCCGGATTGAGAAATACGAGAATATCAGTGATAATATGGAATTGGAGATTGCCAATTACTTGAATCAGGTATCTGAAGGGCGTTTGAGCTCGGAAAGTAAGCTTCAGATACGTGCCATGCTTCGTGAGGTAACTGAGATTGAAAGTATTGGTGACAGTTGCTATAACCTGGCACGTACCATCAGCCGGAAGCGTCAGACCAATCAGGATTTCACAGAGAAGCAATATGAGCACATTCATTTCATGATGAAACTGACCAATGATGCTCTGTCGCAAATGATTGTCGTGGTCGAGAAACCCGAACATCAGAGTATCGATGTTAATAAGTCATTCAATATTGAGAATGAAATTAATAACTATCGTAACCAACTGAAGAATCAGAATATCCTGGATGTGAATAATAAAGAATATGATTATCAGATGGGAGTTTATTACATGGATATTATCGCCGAATGTGAAAAACTCGGTGACTATGTAGTAAATGTAGTAGAAGCGAGCAGTGACGTAAAAGAAAAGAAAGCGTCTTGAGAAAAGTGATGAACGATGAACGATAAAGCGTGTAATTGAGAGTGCTCATCGCTTATCGTTCATCGTTAATGAATCGTTTAGCCATTATACGGTTCGAAATCTTCTTTTCCAACTCCACACAGAGGGCATACCCAATCATCAGGAATATCTTCAAACTGTGTTCCGGGTTCGATTCCGCCTTCCGGATCACCTATCTCCGGATCGTAAATGAAATCACAAACGGTGCAAATGTACTTCATGTCGTCTCTTTTTTTTAAGTTTATGCAAATATAACAAAAGTATCGGACGTATTGTTCATTTATTTTTTCTTTTTTCATTAATAAAGCACTACCTTTGTCTGTAGCAACAAAACATTAATCAAGGAATTATAAACTATGATGTGGCAGATTGTATTATCACTGGTATGTGTGGCTTTTTTAGGAGCTATTCTGTGGGAAAAGAGACAAGGTAAGTTAATGCAATCTGCATCGGACCGGAAACTGGAGAATGTAAATTGTCTGTTTGATGCGATTCTGACGCATATTCATGCGTATGTTTTGGTAATCGATTCTGATTTCAAAGTCCTGAAAACTAATTATTATGATTTGACTCATCTCAGTCCGGACGGTAAAGAGAAGCGTGTAGGTGATCTGTTGCAATGCCGGAATGCCTTGTCTGCCAAAGGGGGATGCGGAACCCATGCTTTTTGCCAGGAATGTCCGGTGAGGGGAGCAATAGGAAACGCTTTCCGCCAGAAGAAAGAATTTACTGATTTGCAATCATCACTGAATATTGCCATAGACGAGCATGAATTTGTAAAGTGCGACGTAATGATCTCGGGAGTATTTATGACTCTGGATAGTGAAGAGCGCATGGTGCTGACGGTGCATGACATTACTTCGATTAAACAAACGGAAGAGGCGTTGGCCGAAGCGAAGGAAAAAGCGGAAAATGCAGATCGTTCCAAGTCCGCTTTTCTAGCCAATATGAGTCATGAAATCCGTACGCCACTGAATGCCATCGTCGGCTTTTCCGAACTGCTGGCAGCGGCCAATACAGAAGAAGAAAAGCAAAAATACCTGGAGATACTCCATACGAACAGCGAATTGCTATTACAGCTGGTTAATGATATTCTTGATTTGTCGAAGATTGAGGCCGGTACATTGGAGTTTGTTTATTCTGATGTCGATATCAACTTGTTACTGAATGATTTGGAACAATTGTTCCGTATGAAGATAGGCTCTAACTCGCCTGTACAGATTATAACAGAGTCCGGGTTGCCCTCGTGTATGGTTCATACGGATCGTAACCGAATTGCTCAGGTTGTGTCCAATTTTGTATCTAATGCAATCAAATTTACTACAGAGGGTAGTATCCGTATCGGATATCAGTCTTCCGAGAATGGACTTCGGTTTTATGTTAGCGATACCGGTTCGGGTATTTCGGCGGATAAATTGGAGGGTGTCTTCGATCGTTTTGTGCGTTTGCAAAGTGATAAAAACGGTAACGGACTCGGACTCTCTATCTGTAAGACGATTGTAAATAAGCTGGGTGGGGAAATCGGAGCCGAATCTGAGGTAGGCAAAGGAAGTACCTTTTGGTTTACATTGCCCGAACATTCCGATATTAAACCCAAAGTCATCATTGAGAAAGAGCAGGAAGAATTGCCTTCTGCAGTACGGGTTCCGGTTATCGATGCGGGAAGTGATAAAAAACTGAGCATACTGGTGGCCGAAGATATGGAAGACAATTATCGTCTTTGCGAAGCTATCCTCGCTTCACGTTACGAATTACATTGGGCTCACAATGGTGAAGAGGCCATTTCTCTTTTCCTGAAATTCCAACCGGACATTATCTTGATGGATATCCGTATGCCTGAGGTGAATGGCTACGAGGCTACGGAGGCTATCCGACAGATGTCGGCTACAGTGCCTATCATTGCTCTTACTGCTTTTGCGTATGAAGAAGACCGCCAGAAAATCATGCATAGCGGCTTTACCGATTTCCTGACGAAGCCCATTTCGTCAAAAGTACTGTTGGGAAAACTGGAATCCTTAAAAAAGATTTAAGAAACATCTTATACCGGATTTATGTTGTACTTTTGCAACTTCTAATTTAATGTATGTATCTGCATGACTGCAAAGAACGACGATTATTTTCATTTGGGCCTGACTGATCAAGAAGTTCTCCAAAGCCGGGAGAAATATGGTGCCAACCTACTGACGCCTCCTAAGCGTCCTTCGCTCCTGAAGCTTTATTTGGAAAAATTTGAAGATCCTGTTGTACGTGTGCTGCTTATTGCAGCTGTATTCTCTCTTATCATTTCCGTTATCGAGAATGAGTATGCCGAAACGATCGGTATTATAGCCGCTATCCTGTTGGCAACCGGTATCGGTTTCTATTTCGAATACGATGCCAATAAGAAATTCGATTTACTGAATGCCGTTAATGAAGAGACTTTAGTAAAGGTGATTCGTAACGGGCGTATTCAGGAGATTCCGCGTAAAGATGTGGTAGTAGGTGACATTGTGGTATTGGAGACCGGTGAAGAGATTCCCGCAGATGGCGAACTGATAGAAGCTATTTCTTTGCAGGTGAACGAATCGAACCTGACCGGGGAACCGGTGATTAATAAAACAATAATCGAAGCCGATTTTGATGAAGAAGCTACGTATGCTTCCAATCTGGTGATGCGCGGTACAACTGTGGTCGATGGTCATGGATCGATGAAGGTACTTCGTGTGGGAGATGCTACGGAGATTGGGAAAGTGGCACGTCAGAGTACGGAACAAACTACGGAGCCTACACCATTGAATATCCAGCTGACCAAATTGGCCAACCTGATCGGTAAGATCGGTTTTACCGTAGCCGGACTTGCTTTCCTTATTTTCTTTATAAAAGACGTTGTACTGTATTTCGATTTTGGGGCTCTGAACGGTTGGCATGACTGGTTGCCGGTGTTGGAGCGTACATTGAAATATTTCATGATGGCGGTTACCCTGATCGTGGTTGCCGTTCCCGAGGGATTGCCTATGAGTGTGACACTCAGCCTGGCACTGAATATGCGCCGTATGCTTGCCACTAACAATTTGGTGCGTAAGATGCACGCTTGCGAAACAATGGGGGCGATTACCGTGATTTGTACAGACAAGACCGGTACGTTGACACAAAATCTGATGCAGGTGCACGAGCCCAATTTCTATGGTTTGAAAGATGGTGGGAAACTGGCAGATGACGATATCAGCAGACTGATTGCGGAAGGGATTAGTGCTAACTCTACTGCTTTTCTTGAAGAAACGGGAGAGGGTGAGAAGCCGAAAGGAGTAGGTAATCCTACGGAAGTTGCCTTGTTGCTGTGGCTGAATAGCCAGAAACGTAACTATCTTGAACTCAGAGAAGGAGCACGGGTGCTCGACCAATTGACGTTCTCGACTGAACGTAAGTTTATGGCTACTTTGGTGAAGTCGCCGTTGATAGGCAAAAAGGTATTATATATAAAAGGTGCGCCCGAAATCGTGCTTGGCAAATGTAAGGAGGTGATTCTCGATGGCCGTCGTGTGGATAGTGTGGAATATCGTTCGACTGTCGAAGCACAATTACTGGGTTATCAGAATATGGCTATGCGTACACTTGGTTTTGCATTCCGTTTGGTGGAAGATAACGAACCGGATGACTGTGTGGCACTTGTTTCAGAAAATAACCTTAATTTCCTTGGAGTCGTTGCTATTTCCGATCCTATACGTCCCGATGTGCCTGCGGCAGTAGCTAAATGCCAGTCGGCAGGTATCGGTATCAAGATTGTGACCGGGGATACTCCGGGCACCGCAACTGAGATTGCGCGTCAGATCGGGCTGTGGAAACCGGAAGATACGGAACACAATCGCATTACCGGAGTTGCTTTTGCCGAATTGAGTGATGAAGAAGCATTGGATAGAGTGATGGACTTGAAAATTATGTCGCGTGCCCGTCCTACCGACAAACAGCGTCTGGTACAATTGCTGCAGCAGAAAGGAGCCGTTGTGGCTGTGACCGGAGACGGAACGAACGATGCGCCGGCGCTCAATCATGCACAGGTAGGGCTTTCGATGGGTACCGGAACTTCAGTTGCCAAAGAGGCCAGTGACATCACTTTGCTGGACGACTCTTTCAACAGTATCGGGACTGCTGTGATGTGGGGGCGGTCACTTTATAAGAATATCCAGCGTTTCATCGTATTTCAGCTGACCATTAACTTTGTGGCACTTCTCATCGTATTGCTCGGTTCTATTGTGGGAACAGAACTACCGTTGACTGTGACCCAAATGTTATGGGTAAATCTCATCATGGATACATTTGCCGCTTTAGCTTTGGCTTCTATTCCGCCAAGTGAGAGTGTTATGAACGATAAACCGCGTCGCAGTACTGATTTTATTATTAGTAAAGCGATGCAACATAATATATTCGGTGTCGGTATACTCTTTCTGGTAGTACTGATGGCGATGATATACTACTTTACAAATGCTGACGGTGGAATGACGGTACAGCGGTTGACCATTTTTTTCACCTTCTTTGTAATGCTTCAGTTTTGGAATCTGTTCAACGCCCGTGTGTTTGGCACTACCGATTCAGCATTCAAGGGTCTTACGAAGTCGTACGGAATGGAATTGATTGTACTGGCCATCCTGGGTGGGCAGTTTCTTATAGTGCAGTTCGGTGGAGCTGTATTCCGTACAGAACCGCTCGACTGGCAAACATGGCTTATCATCATCGGTTCTTCTTCTCTCGTCTTGTGGATTGGAGAATTGATTCGCTTGGTTAAACGTTTAACTCAGAAATGAAAATGAAAGCTATTTATCACAGTGGACGCAAAGAAAGTGTCTTTTATGAACAGGATATAAAAACTCCGTTTCCTTTGCGTGCTCTGTCGTGTATAAGCTTTCAAAAACAGAATAGAGATGAAAAGAAAAGGAATTAAAAACCTTATTTTTGATTTTGGTGGTGTATTGATTAATCTCGACCGTCAGCGTTGTATAGAAAACTTCCGGAAGTTGGGATTAGAGAAGGTGGACGAATTGTTAGGCATGTATTCTCAGCAGGGAATCTTTATGCAACATGAGAAAGGGTTGATCTCGTCAGCCCAGTTTCGTGATAGTATCCGCGGGCAGATAACCCAGGAGGTGACGGATGAGCAAATTGATGCTGCTTGGAATAGTTTCTTGGTGGATATTCCACGTTTTAAGCTTGATATGTTATTGAAACTCCGCGAGAAATATGTGGTCTATCTGCTGAGCAATACCAACGAGATACATTGGAAGTGGGCATGTGAGCATGCGTTTCCGTATCGGGGCTTCCGTGTAGAAGACTATTTTGAAAAGATGTACCTCTCGTATGAAATGAAAATGGTAAAGCCCGCTGAAGAGATTTTCCGGGGAGTGCTTGATGATGCAAACCTCGATCCGCGCGAAACTTTTTTCATAGATGACTCCGAAGCCAACTGCCAGGGCGCCCAGGCATTGGGCATCTCTACCTATACAGTGAAACCCGGTGAAGACTGGAGACCGCTTTTTGCCGAGAATTAAAATAAATAGGAGAAACAGCATGCAGATAATCCGTAATATACCGGGAGTTCTACCCGAACCATGTGTTGCCACCATCGGTTTCTTCGATGGAGTACATATGGGGCATCGCTTTCTGATAGAACAAGTCAGAGAGTTGGCTGCGGCTCGTGGATTGCGTTCTGCACTGATTACCTTTCCCATTCATCCTCGTAAGGTGATGAATGCAGACTATCGTCCGGAGTTATTGACCACTTCGGAAGAGAAACTGGCGCTGCTTGAAGAAACGGGCGTGGATTATTGCTTTATGCTTGATTTTACACGTGAAGTATCACATCTGACTGCCCATGAATTTATGTCCGATATCCTGAGAGACCGTTATCGGGTGCAGACACTTGTCATCGGATATGACCACCGCTTCGGACACAATCGTAGTGAAGGCTTTGAGGATTATTGCCGTTATGGCTCTGAAATGGGAATAGAGGTGATTCGTGCTCGTGCCTGTGTGTGTGATGATCTCCATATAAGCTCTTCTGTCATTCGTAAGATGTTGCATCAGGGCGAAGTAGATCGGGCTGCACGTTGTCTGGGTTACGACTATTTTCTGGATGGTACGGTGGTGAGTGGTTATCAGGTAGGAAGGAAAATCGGATTCCCTACGGCCAATCTCAGTGTAGACGATCCTGATAAGTTGGTTCCTGCCGATGGTGTCTATGCAGTTCATGTCACGTTCGACGGGCATACTTATAATGGTATGCTCAATATCGGTACTCGTCCCACGATAGGGAATGGTCCCGAACGTTCGATAGAAGTGAATATCCTCCATTTTCATTCCGATATTTACGATAAATTTATCCGGCTCTCTTTTGTAAAATATCTCCGTCCGGAGCTGAAGTTCGATGGGATTGAAGGATTGATAGCGCAGCTTCATCAGGATGCAGCCGATGTGGAAGCGCTTTTGGGGAAAATACAAAATGTCAATTGACATTTTGTATTTTTTGTTTGCCACTGAGTGAGTTATATTCGGCCCGTTATCTTCCGGCTCTTAAATAGGAGCTTATTTTGTGAATTCGGCTTTTCAGATAGTCATCCTGATTGCTGATAATACATGTCTCTTGTTCTGTTTTGAGCCTGTTCAGTGTTCTTTAATTTGCAGAATATTCTGTTTTAAGGTGCAAATCGTTATTCTCTCCCTGATCATTCTATGCGTGCTGAAAAATGATTGCAGGCATGTAAATGTCCTCTTTTGTCTCTCTTCCGGCTTCATGCAGGTGAAGTTTTGAACTAATGAAGCTTTTGTTTTAACCCAATGATGTCTTTCTTTTAATGGTATGTGACCTCTCTTCTAAAGATATCATGCATATTTATTGGAAATCTTCGGTCGATGTTGCATCTTATTGCATGTTATATGCGTCTTGTATGCATTTTCTTCTTCCTGTTTGATGATTTGTGTTTTAGTGCGTGTCAGTAGATTAGGATGAATAGTGTCAGAGTGACGTCTAAAGGTGTAATACGCTATTAAATGGATATACTCTCCCTGACGCTGGTTCTTTGAGGCTTCTTTATATCAGCGTTTATCCTCTACAAATATCGAAAAACATTCTATATTTATTGTTTATCGATAAATAATTATCGAATTACTTGTTTAGGTGAAAATTAATATGAATCTTTGCATATCGAAAAACGATAAATTATTATTGAATAACATAACGAATCTTCAAAGTAAGTTTTATGAGAAAGTCATTGATGAGCATTACGATGTTGGTAGTATCCATCTCCATGTTAGCTTTATTTGTATGTAGTTCAGTTTTGCATGGTCACCATACAAATAGCTCTTCTACCGAAGCGGTAGTCAATTAAAACCGTTATCTTTGTACATATTTAAAACAAAAGACTGAATGAAAACGGCGATCAAATTAATTCTGATTTATCTGGGAATCCAGCTTATTTGCGGTGGGCTGATCGGTATTCCTTTTACTATCATTGCCCGTATGAATGGTGGGAGCGTAGATGCCACCCGGGTTTCGGAGTTGACATTGGCTCCTTCGATGCTGCTTTCCATGGCAGTGATGTTTTTTTATTTATGGAAAGCACACTATATACCCAAAGACAAGACAAGTTGGTCATTCATTTCATTTCCATTTCTGATCATAACGTTTCTGATAGGCTTGTCGATGACTGTCCTGATGGATCTGTTGACTGCCGTCTTATCTTGGGTACCTGATATTCTGGAACAGCAGTTCGACGCTCTCCAGTCCGGTTGGTTAGGCATTGTGGCCATTACTTTGTTGGGGCCGATTCTTGAGGAACTTCTGTTCCGTGGTGGTGCCACTAAGGCATTGCTTGAACGCTATTCTCCCCGGAAAGCCATCTTCCTTTCGGCACTGCTTTTCGGAGTATTTCATTTGAATCCGGCTCAGATAGTTGCAGCCTTCTTTGGAGGCCTTTTGCTGGCATGGGTTTATTATCGGACACGAAGTCTGATTCCTTGTATCCTGATACACATTGTGAACAACAGTATTTCTGTCATGCTGAGTCTGACCTATCCCGATGCAGATACAATCAGGGATGTGACGGGTACGACTCCCTATTATCTATTGATAGCAGTGGCGGCTATGGTGTTCGTAGGCTGTTTTCTTCGGATAAAGCAGGTTACGGTTCCGGGAACGTGGCGGAAAGATGAATGAAAATAAACGATAAAGATTGAATAATAAGTCATAATATGAAAAGAAGATTGAACATACTATGTTTACTGGTTTTTCTGGTATTCTGTTATTCGGTGTTTAATATGGGGCGTGATTTCGGTCATGGCTTTTCCGAAGGGATGAAGATAAGTCATTCCGGTAATCAAAGTGTAGAGCAGGCTATCAACTTTCGGATTGCCACACTGATGCCCAAGGATTTTTCGTCCTTTAAAGATTCTGTCTATAATGAAAAGACCGGCTCTTATGTCCCCGTTGCCTATACACAGATGGTTACGAATGTAAAAGTCGACAGGAGTACCTGGATGATGGTTGCCCAGGTGATTTCCGGGCTTCTGGCTGTTTTTGCCATCATTGCGTCAACAGTGCTTTTTATTCAGCTGATTGTAGCTATCAATAAATCGGATATTTTTAATTGGAAGAATGTCCGTCGGTTGCGATGGTTGGGAGTCGCCTTGTTGCTGAACTTTATTAGTGAGGCAGTGCCGGCCCTGATGAATGATTATGAGTTGTCTTCAGTCTTCTCGTTGTCCGGATATTCTATGGAGACAAGCATAGATTCTGTGATGCTGGTCATTCTGGGACTGGTTTCACTAATTGTAGGCGAGGTATTCGCCATCGGGTTGAAGATGAAAGAAGAACAAGATCTTACTATCTGAATCCGAATATTGAAAAATTAATAGAATTATGGCTATAATAGTAAACCTTGACATTATGATGGCCCGAAGAAAAATATCTTTGGGGGAGTTGGCAGAGAAGATTGACATTACGCCTGCCAACCTTTCTATCCTGAAAACGGGAAAGGCCAAAGCGATTCGTTTCTCTACCCTTGAGGCGATCTGTAGAGTGCTAGATTGCCAGCCGGGGGATATTCTGGAGTATCAGGTGGATGAAGAAGATGGAGGTACGTCATAATTCACCACAGATTACGCAGATATTAACACAGGATGATTTTAATCTGCTGATAACCAGTAATATCTATCTGTGTAAATCGGTGTGATCTGTGGTGAATACGAGTCCTGACACATCTTTATCTGGAGATTTAGCCTTTGGCCTCTTTGGCTTTGAATGCGAGTGCATACATCCGCATTTGTTTGACCATCGACAACAATCCGTTGCTACGTGTGGGGGATAGGTGGTCCTTCAGACCGATTCTGTCGATAAAGTAGAGTTCCGAATTAAGAATCTCGTCGGGTGTATGTCCCGATACGACTTTAATCAACAGTGCTATGATGCCTTTCACGATCAGTGCATCGCTTTCTGCTTTAAAGATAATTTTCCCGTCTACTTCGTCTGCCTGAAGCCATACACGGCTTTGGCAACCTTCAATCAGATTCTGTTCCGTTTTATATTTCTCGTCGAGCGGTTCCTGCTCGTTTCCTAAGTCGATAAGTAACTGGTAGCGATCCATCCAGTCATCAAAGTCGCTGAATTCAGCAACGACTTCGTCTTGTAATTCGTTGATTGACATGATAAATAATTATTTCTCGTTATAAATAACTTCCAGTACCGTTTGTCCCACAGCTTTGAGTGTAGAGCGGTCGATGGCATCCATATTGTCATTCACGGTGTGCCAGGTCGGTCCGAAGCTGGACAGTTCACAATTTTCGTCGTTTGGAATGATGTCGATAGTCGGGATACCTGCCAAGCGATTGATAAACAGATGATCGTCAGTGATCTGACCGCCTACTTCGTTAATAAAGTAACGTCCGTATCCGGCGTCGTTAGCCTTTTTCCATACCTTCTTGTTGATACCTTTGGCATATTTCTCGGAATATACTTCTTTAAAGAAAGTAGCATCTTTGCCGCCCACCATATCGAGTAAAATTCCGAAGCGGGCATTATAGCCATCTACGTGCGGGGTTCGTGCCCAATATTGTGCGCCGAGACACCACTGGTCTTCCCGATGTTCGCCTGTATAAAACTGAGGTGCTCCGTAATCTTCCGCATCCAGAAAGATGATGTCGATTCCCAGTTCCGGTTGCTGTTGATTGATCTGGCGGGCAATTTCGAGTAATACACCCACTCCGCTTGCTCCATCATTGGCGCCCAGTATCGGTGTGTGATGATTCTTTTCATTCGGATCATTGTCGGCCCATGGACGGGTATCCCAATGCGCAAAGAGTGCGATGCGTTTTTTGCTTTCGGGCTTAAAAGATCCTATGATGTTGCGTGCTTTCAGCAGTGTACCGTCGTATGCGGGTAATTCAGCGTTTTGGCTGATCACTTTGGCTCCATGTTCGGCCAGTTTGGCGGCCAGGTAGTCTCCACAGGCAACATGACCTTTAGAATTTGGTGTGCGCGGTCCGAAGTCGACTTGCGCCTGTATGTACTTGTAAGCACTGTCTGCGTCAAATTGGGGCACTTGGACAATTACCTTTTTCTCGGTGATGTCGGTCGAAGTGGTCTTGCTGCCGTTTGTTCCGCAGGAGAAAGCAGAAAACAGGATGAAAGCTGACAGTATGAACATAGAGTTTCTTTTCATAATTATGCTTTTGGAGTTTAAAGCCTCAAAATTAATGATTTTCACTGTAGGGTGAGTCAGATAGGAGGGTTTATTAACAATTCCACTCCTTTCTTTCCGGATACGAACTCCACTTCCGCACCGTTGATTAGTGGTAGGTTCTCTGTCACATGTCCCACCGGAAAGTCATAACATATGGGGAAGTCATACTCCTTCACCAAGGCATCCAGTGTGCTGTAAAGGTCCTTTTTCAGTGAATAGTCTTCTTTGTATTCGGTAAATTGTCCAATGATAAGTCCGGATAACTTTTCAAGTACGCCTCCCAATTTCAGGTTATACATCATGCGTTCGATGGCATAAGGACGTTCGCCCACATCCTCGATGAAGAGGATCGTACCTTCGGGAGGAATATCGTATGGTGTTCCGCGGAGACCGTGGAACACAGCCATGTTGCCGCCTCGCAGGATGCCTTTGGCCTGTCCCAGATGATTCAACTTATGGCGGTGGCATTTATATCCGGGCAGTTTACCGAAAAGAATGTCGCGGAGATATAATGAACATGGATCCTCCTCTCCTGTTACAGCGAGATGGCGTGCCATGGGAGCATGGAGTGAGGCAAAACCATTGTATTGAAATAAGTTGTGGAGCGCAGTGATGTCACTGAACCCGATCAGCCATTTCGGGTGGTTACGAAAGCGTGTGAAGTCCAGCTTATCCAGCAAGTGAACCGCTCCGTAACCACCACGGCTGCACAAGATGGCCTTAATTTCTTCATCGTCCATGGCTACCTGAAAATCTTTGAGGCGCTGATGGGTGGCACCGGCATACGAGCCCCATGAACTTCGGACATGATCTCCCATGACAGGAGCAAGTCCCCAGGAGCTTAGACGCGTCTTGGCACCTTTCAGGAATATACTGTCTATTTTGCTTGAAGGCGATACGATGGCTACCTTATCGCCTTCGTGCAGAAATGGGGGAAATTGTAAGTTCATTTAATAAAGTGATTTAATAAGCTGATATCTGATTTGTCTTTAACGCTTGTAGGGTAAAAAGGTTCTATTTCTCTTTCTGATAGAATCTTACCCAATCTACATACATCTCCACCGGAAGTTCTTTCGGGTCTACAGCCCCTACCCACGAGCCACCCAACTGCATGTCGATCAGTAGATAGAAAGGCTGGTCGAAAGGAAACTGCCCTTCTTTGTCTGTTTCGATGCGGGGATAGGTGAAAGTATGTGTGTCATTGATATAGAATGCAATGCTGTCCGGATACATTTCTACTGAATATACATTGTAGTCGTCGGGATTGATCGCACCTACGGAGTGTGATAACGGATTGTCTTTGATACCCAGATTGTACGTATAATTGGTATGTATAGTCTGATAAGCGATTGTATCGTGATTCAGACGTTCCATGATATCGATTTCTCCACCCATCGGCCAGGGAGCATCTATCGGGAGCATCCAGATGGCTGGCCACTCACCACGTGCACCGTTCAGTTTGGCGCGTATTTCGAGGCGTCCGTTGCTGAATGCTTTTTTCCCTTTGGTGTAGATTCCTCCGGTCAGATAGGGTGCTGTATCATTGGGCTGGCTGTAATTGATGATGCCTCGCAGCACCATATTGCCGTCACGCATGTCGAAACAGGAATCGAAGTCGGTCATATAGTTATTCCAGTCTGATTTGCCACGTGGTATTTTACTCCAGACCTGTGGATCAAAACCTGTTTTCTGGTCGAAATTATCTTCCCAAACCAATTTCCACTGGTCGGATGAATGACGTTGGCACGATGAAAAGCCTGAACTGATACACAACAGGCAGAAAAGAGCGAGAAATGTTTTTGTTTTCATGGTTCTGTTTGATTATAGGAGTTTAACAGGACACAAATTTACATTAAAAAACGAAATTACCTGCATCCGTAGAAATGAAAGCGTTGTATTATATCAAAATGTTACTCGGTTTGTCTATTTTTTCAGTATTCCATGATGTACTTCTCGATCCTTTTTCTGATATTTGCTAAAAATCTAACGTTATGGAACCTATTAGAAACTTTGACCAACTGACAGCCCATCTCAAAACCTTAAACCGACGGAAACGGATTGCCGTTGTCTGTGCCAACGATCCGAATACAGAATATGCCATTGCCCGTGCACTCGACGAAGAGATTGCGGAATTCCTGATGATTGGTGACTCGGCCATCCTGCAAAAGTATCCCAGTCTGCAGAAGTATCCGGAATATGTGAAGACCCTCCACATTGAAGATCCCGATGAGGCAGCGCGTGAAGCAGTTCGTATTGTTCGGGAAGGGGGAGCCGATATTCTGATGAAAGGTATTATCAATACTGACAATTTGCTTCATGCCATTCTCGACAAGGAGAAAGGCTTGCTGCCTAAGGGGAAGATTCTGACTCATTTGGCCGTAATGCAGATTCCGACGTATGATAAATTATTGTTCTTCTCTGATGCCGCTGTTATTCCTCGTCCCACTTTGCAACAACGCATTGAGATGATATGGTATGCCATCTGTACTTGCCGGCGGTTTGGGATAGAACAACCCCGTATCTCTTTGATCCATTGTACGGAGAAGGTAAGTGCCAAGTTTCCCCATTCGCTCGATTATGTTAATATTGTGGAGTTGGCCGAAGCCGGAGAGTTTGGTAATGTGATTATCGATGGTCCGTTGGATGTACGCACCTCTTGCGAGCAGGCCAGCGGGGATATTAAAGGAATTGTATCGCCCATCAACGGACAGGCCGATGTATTGATATTCCCCAATATCGAGTCGGGCAATGCTTTCTATAAATCTGTTTCGTTGTTTGCCAAAGCCGATATGGCAGGATTGCTGCAAGGCCCCATTTGCCCGGTGGTGTTACCGTCACGCAGTGATTCCGGACTTTCCAAGTATTATAGTATTGCGATGGCGTGCCTGACGGCTTCTACCCGGTCGGCAGAGAGAGGAAGATGCTCCGAATGATGATCATAATTAAACTAAGAATATGGATAAACTGAATATAAACTCTACTCCGTCTTCTGTGAAGAATGGACGGGGGGAAAGGCTCCTTGTTATCAATCCCGGTTCCACTTCAACAAAGATTGCTGTTTATGAAAATGAAACTCCTTTGTTGGTACGCAACATCCGCCATACGGTGGAAGAGTTGTCTGCCTTCCCCCGGGTGATCGATCAGTTCGAATTTCGTAAATCGCTTGTTCTCCGAGAGTTGGAGGTAAACGATATTCCTTTCCGGTTCGATGCTGTCATTGGACGCGGAGGCTTGGTGAAGCCTATTCCCGGTGGAGTTTATGAGGTTAACGAAGCCATGAAGCGGGATACCCTTCACGCTATGCGTACACATGCCTGCAATCTGGGAGGTTTGATAGCCGATGAATTGGCCGCAGCTTTACCCGGATGCCGGGCGTTTATTGCAGATCCGGGTGTGGTGGACGAACTGGAAGAGGTTGCCCGTATTACCGGTTCGCCTTTGATGCCGCGTATCACTATCTGGCATGCACTGAATCAGAAAGCTATTGCCCGTCGTTATGCTGCCGAACATGGCACTCGTTATGAAGATCTTGATTTGATCGTCTGCCATTTGGGAGGAGGTATTTCTGTTGCAGTCCATCGTCATGGGCGTGCAGTCGATGCCAATAATGCATTGGATGGCGAAGGGCCTTTCTCACCCGAAAGAGCCGGAACTCTTCCCGCCGGACAACTGATAGACCTTTGTTTCAGCGGGAAATTCACCAAAGATGAATTGAAGAAACGAATTTCGGGTCGTGCCGGGCTTACCGCCCATTTGGGAACTACTGATATTCCTGCCATTATTCAGTCCATTGAGGCAGGTGATGACCATGCCCGGTTGGTGCTCGATGCCATGATCTACAATGTGGCCAAAAGTATCGGTGCTGCCTCTACTGTTTTATGTGGAAAGGTAGACGCCATTCTGCTGACCGGAGGCATTGCCTATTCCGATTATGTAATTTCCCGTTTAAGGGAACGTATCTCTTTCCTTGCTCCCGTTTTCGTGTATCCGGGAGAAGATGAGATGGAGGCTTTGGCATTGAATGCTTTGGGGGCTTTAAGGGGAGAACTTCCGGTACAGGTCTATCAGTGATTTTAGAGCTTGGTTGCATTGCCGCATTGTGCAGGGGTGCACCGGCACCTTGTGCAGAACTGCACAAGATATCGATGCACCCCTGCATAAGGGAAGCGATGCGGTATGATTTATGCTGTCGGGTCGTCCACAATATCTCCGTCGCCCTCGGTTGTATTGCCTATTACGATGGTTTGGCTGATGACATGTGGTGTCTTCAGTTGCCGGTTGCCACTGGTATATTGCGTAGTCAGTCGCAGTTTGTATATTCCGTCTGTCAGGTCTGCCGGTAGGAGTACCAGTACTTCCGAAGGGTTGTTTACTGCTATCATATCCATCGGTAGCTTCGTTTCCGTGCCTTTTTCATCAATCAAGACGATACCTACAGCAGGATCTGTACCTGCTACTTTGATGTTCTTGCCTTGTAAGCGATAGTTACGTCCTGCAGTCGCACTACCGTCCGTAGCACGGGTGGCGGCGTCTTCACCACCGATGAAATAGGCCGAATCGCCTTTGGCTCCTAGGATTTTTACGCCGGTTCGTGCGATAGCTTCACGTAAATCCTTATCCTGATTGAAGGAAACATAGATCGAATTTCTCTCAGGATTCCATACTCCACCGTCTATTACCCCGCGAAACTGGGGAACAGCACGGAATAACCCCGTATTGACAGAGTATCCGTTCAGTACCAATTCCGATACTGTACGCTGAAAAAGATCGACGGCATGCTTTAAAGTCTCTGCCCGCAAGCCGGTATCTTCTTTCTTCATTTCATCCAGTACATCGGATAGTGTCAGGTTTCCGGCGCTCTCCAATACCAGGATTTTGTCTTCTTTGTTGTCGGTGGTTACGGTATTGTCCGCAAGCCAGCCTTTGAGTTCGGTTTTCATGATTTGTTAAGTTTAAAAGTGAATATTATTGTTTGGTACCTTTTACGCAACGAACTGTCAACGCCTTTGTTTTAGGATTATCGCCACATACTACTAGACTTCCATCAAAATACAAGTAATATCCTGTACTAGAAGAAGCTGACTCTGTAACCCAGTAGTTACCGTGTTTTCCTGGATTGTAAGTAGCACTTGTACCACTAGTTCCATTATCTCGTCCTCCAGCTGCAGGTAAAAATAATCCTTTGGTTGCATTCATAAACCATGTACCGTTGTTTTGTAATATTTTATTTGTGCATCTGGCTAATTTGTCAAATTCATTTTTACTTGGTGTTCGCCATCCTGAACCATACGTTGTAGGATTAAGTCTTGTACATGGATCTATGTTGTTTCCATTATAATCTTTATACCATAGATAATAATATCCATATTCTGTATTTGTTCCCCACACATAATTATTACTCGCTCCTGTACTTTTCAGATTTCCCGTGGCCCATCTCAGCTTTGCCAAGTCATTTTTATCACTCGCTGTACATCCGTTTTGTGTCAGGTTAATGTCACTTGCCGCCACTTGTATCCCAAGTCCGATCTGTAGTGTTATGGTATAGCTCCGTCCCGGCAGCAACTGGATATTCTGACTCGAGGTGATATTCCGGTTATTTGCGTTGAAGGAATTACTGAGAGTCAGCGTACCGATATGCACCGTGATCGCCCGGGAACCCGAAAAAGGGACTAACCGTACAGTGGCAGTCGAATTATCGGCTATATTGAATGTGGACGTATTTCCGGTATTGGCACTTACATTATTTGTAGAGGGGCCTATCGTCCAGGCGGACGCATTGCCGCCCTGAGAAACGTATACGCCCGTACAGTTGGTGAACGTGTTGCTTACAAACTGCGACAAGGAGAGTTTAACCGTCAGCTTGCAGAGTTTTTGCGTGAAACTAACTGACAGGTTGTGGCTGATTGTGCTCACATTCTCTATGTCCCCCGAGTCATAGACCATAAAGTCACTGCTCATATCCGGGATAGTGACGGAAGTACTGTTATAAGTATAGGATGAAGGGATCGTTCCCATCGCTGCCGTACTATTGAACGAGTATCCGATCACACGGACAGTTCCCGCTCTGGTGAGCAGATTTCCTTGCCTGAGTGTGGGAGCGGAAGCCCCGTTCGTCGTAAAATCTGCAGCCGACTGGAACACGTAATTGCTGCCTACTTTACGGAAAGCGATCAACCGGAAATAAATGTCGTTGCCCAATGTAGCGGCCCGGGTAGTGACTTGTGGCTCTTCTTGGAGCGTCATCCGTACCGCTGGAGGCCCCTCGTAAGGCACGGCAGCCGGTATGACCCTGCTGGCGGGTGGCTCTTTCACCGGCACCCATTCGTCTACAAGCGTTCTTCCCCCGGTTGTGTCGGGAGTATCAACATGGCTTTCCATATAGCTGCCATCCTCAACCCGGCTGACTGTAACAGGAATCATATCTTCCCCGTCCGGTTCCGGGCTGTCGGGGTTCACAACATTGTCGCCACACGATGTTATCATTAAAAAAGCCGCGTACAGACAGCATGTGTTTAACGCACGAAAGCCTACATACAGAAGTTTTGTCTTCGTATTCATAACTCAAATGTTTAAAAATGAATAAAATAGATCATACTCAGCAGGGCCTTCCCATTAAGAATGGACAGGCCGGCTATGGCAGGCTGTGAATACAGCTTTTATTTTGAGGTAAGTTTGTGTAAGTTAGATAGATAGAACGACTCTTGTGTTTCAAAAGACGTTCGTCTTTTGAAACAGGATTCTTGCTCTCTGTACAAAATGCAAAGGGAATAGATAAATGACTGATAATTAAAACGATGCGAAAAGATTTGCACAAGTAAAAAAAGCATCTTATCTTTGTTGCATCAGACGAACGTCTTTTGAAACGTCTTGTGGCGAGTAATATGCTTATTGTTAATCTGTTATAGATCATGATCTGGATTCTTCATTCTTTGCTATTTTGATTCTGTTTTTAATAAAAAAGGGGACAAAGTCCCCCTCGACTTTGCCCCTTCCCAATCTTTTCCCCGCAACTAATACGAAGAAAACCCACTAATTAAAATTTATACCTTTGTGTGTCAGAAATTTCTTCCGGTGTCCCACCACAGGCGAGTGCCGCAGTTGTCGATTCCGCCCAATGCATTTACCAATTGGGTATATTGCTCGGGATTGGTCGTTTTGATACCTACGAAGAAGTTCAGTCGACGTGGTCCGAGGTTGGTATCTACCGTACCTTCACTTTGGTTGACCAATACAGGGAATAGTCTCGGATAGCCTGTACGACGTTGTTCTGCCCAAGCTTCTCCTCCTTCAGGGAACATGGCAAGCCATTTCTGTGTAATGATGCGTCCCAGCTTGTCTTCATTGCCGGCGGCATCGTCCCATTTGGGGGTCAGTGTGTTGACTGCTTTCACATTATTGGCTGCTTTGAAAGCGTCTACATAGTCGGATGGCTTTCTGTCACTCTCCAGATATGCTTCGGCACCGGCAGCACCCCATTGTGCAAATGATGCTTTTACGCCTTTTTCATAGCAATCCTTCACCGATTCGCTGCTCCAGCCTCGCAGAGCTGCTTCGGCACGCAGGAACCATACTTCGGCAGGAGTCATCAGTACGGCGTCTGTCTGTTGGGTAATGGTACTTTTTGAATGTCCGTTGTAGTTTTTATGACTAAAGCCTGTTCCTTGGCGGATACCTTTGTAAGTACCTTTATAGTCGATAAGGCTTGTTGCATCAGAGCCGGTTGCTTTATCAAAATACTTTTCCATGCGGGGATCTTCGTAACCCACTAATAGAGACTCCATGTTGGCGTTCATAAACACTTCGCCCCATGCTTTATTGATTTCTCCGAAAGGATTAGTATAACCTGATGAGGTAGAAACGGCTACGACTTCATCATTGCCTTCCAGCAATCCTTCTTCATCCGTAAGTGCTTTTTGGGCTTCTGCCACAGCCAGCTTAGAGTCCGCCATGGCAATACGGACAGCCAGGCGCAGACGGAGAGAATTTGCGAACCGTATCCATTCGCTGAATGTGCGTTTTCCCTGCGGCATCAGGATATCGAATTTTGCAAAACTCTCAATGTCCGGATTGGCTTTCTGATATTCACGTATCTTGGCAATACCTGTATCCAGGTCATTGAAGAAAGCTTTGTATGCTTCTTGTTGCGTATCGGGTGTAGAACCCGTTTTTGATCCGAACTGAGTATAGACGATCGGTCCATACAGGTCGGATAAGCGGTGCATTAATTCCACTTTCAGTATCTTGGTAATACCGTAGAATCCTATATTGTCTTTTTCATTAATAGTCTCTGATTTCTGTACTTCCGGCATAATGTATCCATAGGTGTTATCCCATGTAGAACCGTTCCAGCCGTCCATCATGTAGTAAGTGCTGTTGTTCTTTCCTTCGTTGAAGGGATTGAAGTCATGCACATATCCCGAGAATAGATCTGCCCCCAGGTTTTGCATGGTCTGAAAAGGCCAGTTCTTGCCGCTTCCCCAGTCGTAGTTGAAGTAGATTCCTTGCTGAATGATTCCCAAAGGGATGCCATAATAATTGAAATCCTGTTTTTTACTATCATTATCGAATCCTGCTTCGTTGGTGTTGAACGACTCAAAAGAATCAGTACAAGCTGAAAATCCGATCAATCCTCCTAAGAGTATGCCTGCTATATATTTGATATTGTTTTTCATGATGAATCTCTTTTAGAATGTGAACTTAATATTGAAACCTAAGCTACGGGTAGTCGGCATGCCGAATACGTCAATACCCTGATTATCGTTACCTGTCGAAAGAACGGCATCCGGATCGAACGGAGCTTTCTTTGAGATGAAGAACAGGTTGCGGGCTACAAATGACAACTGGACATCTTTAAATGCACCGCCGGCTTTAGCCAACCAGCTTTGGGGGAGTGAGTAGCCCAAAGAGAGTTCGCGGAGGCGAATATTGGTAGCGTCGTACATATAGTACTCCGTACATCCGTCACGTCCACTGACTGCGGTGTAGAATTTTCTCGGCTTCACTTGTGTTCCGTCAATATTGATATATCCTGCATCTCGGGCTTTACCGCTGTTCAGGCTGACACCTCTTTGGTCGAGTTCGGCCTGAGTCTGTGAGAGTACATCGCCACCAAAACGTCCATCGATCAAGAAGTAGAGTGAGAAACCTTTGTAAGTGAATGTATTGCTCCATCCTAACATAAAGTCCGGATTACAGTTGCCTACTTTTTCTGTATTGCCGCCACCGATAACGTTCGGGATCTTGTCTCCGTCTTTATCTGTAGTAAATGCCACTTTGCCATTTTCGTCACGTTCGAATGCTTTACCGTAAATGTCGCCGAATGAACCTCCTTCTACCAAACGCATGGAGTAAGAAGAAGAGAAGCTTTCGTCACCATAAACGAATGTCTTGAGATCCGGATGAAGCTTGATAATCTTGTTTTTGTTGGTGGAGAAGTTAAATTGGGTTTTCCAACGGAAAGCATCGTTCATTACCGGAGTAGCTCCAAGAGTGATTTCAACACCTTCGTTTTGTATATTACCGGCATTTACCATGTAATATTTATAGTCGGCACCTGCTGATGAAGGCAATGTGAATAACTGATTTTTGGTATTGGTGCGGTAATAAGTAATATCGAAATCGAGCCGGTAATTGAAGAATCTCCATTCGGTACCTATTTCATAAGAAGTACTCATTTCCGGTTTCAGATCGTTGAAGGGGGCTTTGGAGTAAGTCACGATGGCACCACCTGCTCCGATGATATCATTGCTGCCCGGGATCGTGTTGCTGATGAACAATGGAAGGTCATTGCCAACTTTAGACCAAGAACCTCTGATCTTACCGAAAGAAATCCATTCGGGAAGTTTCACTGTATTGTTCAGTACCCATGACAGACCTACCGAGGGATAGAAGAAACTGCTGTGCTTGGTATAGGCCAGTGTCGACGACCAATCGTTACGTGCGGTAACATCCAGGTACAGACTCTCTTTCCAACCCAACTGAGCGGTTCCGAACAAAGACTGCAACACTCGCTTCTGATTCATTTGTTCGTCGATGTAGGCAGCCTGTGTCATTTTAATGTTGGCTACCGTAAATACATTCGGATAGTACAGGGAAGCTGTTTTAGAATCCAGTCTCAGGGAGTTTACGTTTGTACTGTTGATACTGCCGCCGATGGCTCCGTTCAATGAAAAGTCATTCCATTTTTTGTTTACCATAGCCATGACGTCGCCGTAATACAATGTTTCAGTATGATTCAGGTCGATGTAACGTCCGTTTTGCCCCGCTAAGGCAGGAGCGGTAGAGGCATACATGCGCTGTTGATACTGGTCGTGTGTGTAGTCGGCTGTACCGCGTGCCTGGATATTCAGCCAGTCGGTAATTTTTACGTTGGCTGTTAGTGAAGCGATCGCACGTGTGCGTTTATCATTACTGTTGATGCGGTTGGTGATCCAGTAGGGATTTTGTTCCATGTCCTGATAAGAAGTATACCAATTCTGTACGTTCATGTTACGGGCAGGATCGAAGACTTCGAAATTATTCTTGTATTCGGATAAATCTTCACCTCTCGGGAAACCGTAGAGACCTACCAACGGATTCATATAATAGCCACCGGAGGTGGGACGGTTTTTGATAGTTTGTGTCATCAGGTTCACGTTGGCATCCAGCTTCAGGTAATCATTAAAGAAGTTAGCCGTTTCGCGGAAGTTGAGGTTGTGTTTTTGCATCTTATTTTTCTCAACGATACCTTTGGCTGTAGTATTGGCATAAGAGAAGTAAGTTTGCATCTTTTCGCTGCCGTTCATAAAAGATACGGAGTTGATGGCTGTTACACCATTCTGAAAGAAATTATCGGCGTTATTATAATCTTTCAGTGTTTGATTCTTTCCCCAACTGTTTTTGGCTTCAGGGTCCATGGCGTAATTGTTCTGGAATTCGGGCAAACAAATGGCGTGGTCTACAGTCAGATTAGAAGAGAAAGTGATTTTTTGAATACCGGCTTTGCCTTTCTTTGTGGTAATTAAGATCACACCGTTGGCAGCCTGTGAGCCATAGAGAGCTGCTGCAGAGGCTCCTTTCAGGATACTCATACTTTCAATATCGTCCGGGTTTAAGTTTGAGATACCGTCACCGCCATCACGGTTACCTGCATCGGCTGTACCACCAATAGCTGTGGAAGCTTGTTCATTGCTACTGTTCAGCATCGGTACACCGTCGATAACATACAGAGGCTGGTTGTTTCCACTGATCGAACGGCTACCGCGAATGGAAACTTTGGCCGAACCACCCAGTCCGGATGAACTTTTAGTGATTTGTACACCTGCTGTTTTACCGGCAAGGGCATTAATCATATTCGGATCTTTGGCACGGGTCAATTCGTCACCGCCCACTTGTTGGGTTGAGTAAGTCAAGGAAGCTTCTTTCTTCTTGATACCCATAGCGGTTACCACTACCTGTTCCAGTGCCATGGCTTCCTCTTGCAGTTTAACGTTGAAACTCTGCCGTCCGTTCACCTGGATATTTTGTGGCTGATAACCGATATAGGTGATTGCAAGAGTGGCGTTACTGGGTACATTGAGGGTGAAATTACCCTCCATATCGGTGATGCAGCCATTGGTAGTACCTTTCTCGAGTACATTGGCACCTATGATGGGGTCACCATTCTGATCAGTAACAACTCCTTTTACGGTTACTCTGTCCTGTTGTGCAGTTATGGCATTATCATTGTTTCTGGTCAGAACAATGTTGTTACCTTCCATCACATATTTAATGTTGGTACCTTTGAATGCTTGGTCGAGAACTTCGGATACAGCTTTGTTATCGGCTTGCACGTTTACCCAGCGTCTGGTGTCTACGTTTTTTTTATTGTAGACGAACAGGTACTCTGTCTGAGATTCTATTTTTGATAGTAATTCGCTTACTTTCAGACTAGAACGCGGTATGCTTATTTTAGTGCTTTGAGAGTATCCATTCTCACTGTAAGCTTGGAATGCTACGAAAAAGAGAAGGAATAAAGTGATCTTCATGGCTAACAATATTTGTTTTGAAACAAAATTTTTTGGGCATAAATGCCTCGGCAAAGAAATTTTTCTCATATCTTTGTAACGTGTTAAGTTAATAAATTGATTAAGGTCGATTTTTGACTGTTTCGAATCGGAAAGTATGGGGGTACTTTCCGATTCTCTTTTTTTGAGAATAATGGACTTTCTTTTCTATTTTTTCATGCGTATCTGGTTTTTAATGGTTCGTACTAATTTAAGGTTTATATTGAGCTCTTTCCTTATTTCTATTCAATGATGATGCTGTCTTTCTCTTCGTTGATACTATAGGTGAACTTATGATCTTTCTGAATAACTTTCAGGATATGTTCTATGCCATCCTGTTCTTTAAACTTACCGGTACAACGGTAGTTGAGTATGTTCAGGTTTCTCACGCTGATGTTCACATTATAATATTTTTCCAGTTTGTTGAGCAGGCTGTTAAAGGGTGCATCATCAAAACAGTATAATCCCTCTTTCCATCTCAGATATTCGTACGAAGGCAAAGTGGTCTTTTTATATTTTCCATTGTACGATCCGAAAAATTCGTCTTTTGTCAACCGGGTAATTACCTGATCACTCCCTATCGGATAGATGTCGACAATTCCCTCAATTAAAGTCGTTTCAAATTCGTTGCTGCCTTTGTAGGCGCAGACGTTGAAATGGGTTCCTACCACTTTCACCCGATTAATCTCCGTATTGACGAAGAATGGTATTTTTTTATTCTTGGCTACTTCAAAATAGGCTTCTCCATCCAGCTCTACATTTCTTTCTTTACGACCGAAGTTGGATGCATAGGTTAAGGTCGATTTGGAGTTCAACCATACTTTGGTTCCATCCGCCAGTGTGATTTGTGCACGTTGTCCGGCAGGTACTGTTATGGTTTGTTGGCAGGCTGATTTTTCATACTGATAGTTCTTAAACAAGAATCCGAAACTGATGGCTACAATGACTACGGCGGCAATACGTGCACTCCACCTCAGCATAGGGATGATCCGGGCTTTTCTATCTTTCCGGTTCATCTGTTTTTCGTCTGTGAATAGGGCTATGTCATATAGCATGCGTTCTTTTTGAAATGCTTTCCGATTCTCGGGGGAGGCATCCACCCAATCCAGAATCAGCCTTTCTTCTTCTTCAGAAGTGGTTCCTTTAAAATACTTGTATAGCAGTTCCTGTTCCATAAAATGTTTTTAGTTTATGTATTGTCAGAGGCTTTATTTCCTCCTTCTGTATATATAACAGGATACCCTGGGACAACCCTAAAAGAAAATGAAGTTTTTTTAAAAAAGTAGGGATATAAGATAATCTTTGAGTTCGAGACGCAACAGTTTCAATGTTTTGGTGATATGAAATTCTACACTTTTGATAGAAATGCCGAGTTGTTCGGCTATCTTCTTATTGGGAGTATTGTGATAACGGCTTAATATGAAAATGTGGCGGCTTTGTTCCGGCAGCTGTTCAAGTGTTTTATATACGATGCGTTGTATCTCAGTATCGAAAATTGTCGCAGGTTCGCATGCTTCCAAGGTGGAGATACGGAGATCGAGTTCACGTTGCTTATGTGTATTGATCGCCTCTTCAGCTTTCATACGCACTTGTTCGTGTTCAAGATAATTGAGTGATTTGTTTTTGATGATAGTAAGCAGCAATGCATGCAGGTTGGAATTTTTTTCCCATTTTTCGCGATTCTCCCACAGGCTGACCATTGCTTCCATCAGAATATCTTCGGCTGCGGCTTTATTTCGGGTGTATGAATAAGCAAACGACAGAAACTTCTTCTGGTTTTCTTGAAAGAATTGGCTGAATAAGTCCATGGTGTGAAGGCTGTTGTTGCTTGGCATGAATAGATTTTAAAGGTTAATTGGATTTTCTTATGACAAAGCAACATAAACTTTTCGTAATATCAAAATGAAAGAATGACTTTTATACTGATTGTCCATAAAAAAAATAACCTGACTATTAATAATAGCCAGGTTATCACTCTGTCAGTAAAGAGTAGTGTTATTTATTTCTTTTCCGGACGTGGCAATAAAACTTTTCTTGAAAGTTTGAATTTACCTGTCTTCGGGTCAATATCGATCAATTTCACTTCGATCTCGTCACCCTCTTTAATGCCGGCTTCTTCTACAGTCTCAAGACGTTTCCAGTCAATCTCAGAGATGTGGAGTAAACCGTCTTTTCCCGGAAGGAATTCAACAAATGCACCGTAAGGCATGATAGAGCGAACTTTACCTTTGTATACCTCACCTACTTCGGGAACAGCAACGATACCTTTAATCAAGCGGATTGCGTCATCAATCGATTTCTTGTTAGTTCCTGAGATCTCGATGCGACCCACGTTGTCGATTTCTTCGATAGTGATTGTTGCACCTGTTTCTTCCTGCATTCCCTGAATGATTTTTCCGCCCGGGCCGATTACAGCACCGATGAATTCTTTCGGAATAGTCATTGTTTCGATACGAGGAGCGTGATCTTTCAGCTCAGTACGTGGTTCGGAAATTGTTTCTTCTATTTTACCGAGTATGTGCATACGTCCTTCTTTTGCCTGATTTAAGGCGCGTTCCAGGATTTCGTAAGACAGACCGTCTACCTTAATATCCATCTGGGTAGCTGTGATACCGTCTTTAGTACCTGTCACTTTGAAGTCCATATCGCCCAAGTGGTCTTCGTCTCCAAGGATGTCAGACAACACTGCATATTTTTCTTCACCTGCGTTTTTAATCAATCCCATAGCGATACCCGATACAGGTTTTTTAATTTTCACACCGGCATCCATCAGGGCCAAAGTTCCGGCACATACGGTAGCCATCGATGAAGAACCGTTTGATTCAAGGATATCTGAAACGACACGTACTACATAAGGATAGTCTTCCGGAATCATTCTTTTCAATGCTCTGTGAGCCAGATTTCCATGTCCGATTTCACGACGTCCTACACCACGTTGAGCCTTAGCCTCTCCTGTAGAGAAAGGAGGAAAGTTATAGTGTAATAAGAAGCGTTCTTTTCCATGAGCGAGAACATCGTCGATGATTTTCTCATCCAGTTTAGTACCCAGAGTCACTGAAGTCAATGATTGAGTTTCACCACGAGTAAAGATAGCCGATCCGTGAGGTCCGGGAAGGTAGCCTACTTCGCACCAAATCGGGCGGATTTCAGTTGTTTTACGTCCGTCCAGACGCTTTCCTTCATCAAGAATACAACGGCGCATCGCTTCTTTCTCTACGTCATGATAATAACGATCGATCAGAGCACCTTTTTCTTCCAGTTCTTCTTCCGAGAACTGTGCTTTGAATTCGTCGCGGATTGCATCGAAAGCATCCTGGCGTTCATGTTTGTTTCTGTTGCCGGAAGCTGCGATAGCATATGATTTATCATAGCAGGCATCATGAACGGCTTTACGGAGTTCTTCGTCGTTTTCTTCGTGACAATATTCGCGTTTAACAGTCTTACCAACCATTTCAGTCAGTTCCATCTGTGCTTTGCAATGTACTTTGATGGCTTCGTGAGCTACTTTCATTGCTTCCAGTAGTTCGGCTTCCGACACTTCGCTCATTTCACCTTCTACCATCATGATGTTTTCATAAGTAGCGGCAACCATGATATCCATATCAGCTTGTTCAAGCTGATCGAAAGTCGGGTTGATAACGAATTTACCATCGATACGCGCAACACGTACTTCTGAAATTGGTCCGTTGAAAGGAATATCTGAAACAGCCAGTGCTGCGGAAGCAGCCAATCCGGCCAATGCATCAGGCATATCTACACCGTCTGCTGAGAAAAGGATGATGTTTACGTAAACTTCTGCGTGATAGTTATCGGGGAATAAAGGACGGAGAGCACGGTCTACTAAACGGCAAGTAAGGATCTCATAATCAGATGCTCTTCCTTCTCTTTTTGTAAAACCACCAGGAAAGCGGCCGAATGCTGCGAATTTTTCTTTATACTCTACCTGAAGCGGCATGAAATCTGTTCCGGGAACTGCATCTTTAGCGGCACAAACAGTAGCTAACAACATGGTGTTTCCCATGCGAAGCATCACAGAACCATCTGCCTGTTTTGCCAGCTTTCCCGTTTCGAGTGTGATGGTTCTGCCATCTCCCAACTCGATCGTCTTAACAATTGGGTTAATCATAAAAATTGTTTTATCTAATATCTTTCTTTCAAAATTCCCGCAAAGATATACATTTATTGCACTAATATCGTGAAAATGAGATAAAAAGTTAGCAGGAATTTGATTTTTTTCAATTTTGGAACGAAGAACGCGGCAAAATGCTTTGACTAATCTTGAAAAGAAGTATATTTGCAACTTGAAAAATAACACGCATATTATGAAAAAAGTAACGTTAGTAGCTCTTGTGGCTCTTGCTTTAAGTTCTTGTAATTCTGACCCTAAATTTAATGTAAAGGGAGATGTTTCGGGAGCAGATGGAAAAATGCTTTATCTGGAAGCTTCCGGACTTGAAGGAATTGTGCCTTTGGATTCTGTAAAATTGAAAGGAGACGGTTCATTCAGTTTTAAACAATTGCGTCCCGAATCTCCTGAGTTTTATCGTTTACGGGTTGAAGATAAAGTAATTAATTTCTCGGTTGACTCAACAGAAACTGTCAGCATTCAAGCACCTTATACAGATTTCTCTACTGCTTATACAGTGGAAGGATCGGAGAACTCTGCAAAAATTAAAGAGCTGACTCTGAAACAGGTTCGTCTGCAAAAAGATGTAGATGCGTTGGTAAAGGCTGCACAGGCTCATCAATTGGGTAACGATGTTTTTGAAGACAGCTTGGCCGTACTACTGAAAAATTATAAAGATGATGTGAAAATCAATTATATCTTTGCGGCACCCAATACTGCTTCTGCTTATTTTGCACTATTTCAGAAATTAAACAATTATATGATCTTTGATCCGTTGAATAATAAGGATGATATTAAATGTTTTGGTGCAGTGGCTACCAGTCTGAACAATACTTATCCGCACGCGGTGCGTTCAAAGAATCTATATAATATAGTGATAAAAGGTATGAAGAATACCCGTACTCCACAACAGAAGACCATTGAGATACCGGAAGAAAAAATTGCAGAAACCGGTGTGATTGATATTGCTTTGAGAGATATGAAAGGTAATATCCGTAAGCTGACTGACTTGAAAGGTAAAGTGGTTCTGCTTGATTTTACTGTTTATCAAAGTGCGGTGGCAGCTCCTCATAACTTGATGCTGCGTGATTTATACAATAAGTATGCAAGTCAGGGTTTGGAGATTTATCAGGTCTCATTGGATGCCGACGAGCATTTCTGGAAAACATCAGCTGATAATCTGCCTTGGGTATGCGTGCGCGATGAGAATGGAATTTACTCAACCAATGCAGCTTTGTATGGCGTACAGAACCTGCCGGCTTTCTTCCTGATCAACCGAAACAATGAACTGAGGGCCCGTGGGGAGACGGTGAAAGATCTGGAAGGTACTATCAAGTCTATGCTTTAAGTTGTTATAAATTAGAAGATTTCGTTTAAATATGTTACATAGCATTGCTTTTTGCTTGACACATGTCATTTAAAAGGTTATCTTTGCGAAGAAATAATTGAAAAGAGGGTTCCAGCATGACTCATGTTGGAATTCTTTTTTGTTTTATATGACCGTTAAAAATAAAAGGAGGAAAACATCATGGCTTATATGTCAGAAGAAGGTTACAAGAAATTGATGGCGGAACTTAAAGAACTGGAAACAGTGGAACGCCCCAAAATTTCTGCGGCTATAGCTGAGGCGCGCGATAAAGGTGATTTATCGGAGAACGCCGAATACGATGCTGCGAAGGAAGCTCAGGGTATGCTTGAAATGAAAATCAACAAACTCAAAGCTGTTATAGCAGATGCTAAGATTATTGATGAATCGAAACTGAAAACAGATTCAGTACAGATTCTGAATAAAGTAGAATTGAAGAATACCAAGAATGGTATGAAAATGACTTATACCATCGTTTCAGAAAGCGAGGCAAATCTGAAAGAAGGAAAGATTTCCGTTAGCACACCGATTGCTCAGGGATTACTTGGCAAAAAGGTAGGTGATGTTGCTGAGATCCAAGTTCCACAGGGTAAAATCAGTCTTGAAGTAGTAAACATTTCGTTTTAACATGAGGGCAGGTCCATATTCGGGCTTGCCCTATTTTATATATTAGGATTATGGCAACAATATTCAGTAGAATCATAGCGGGTGAAATTCCATGCTATAAGGTAGCTGAAAACGAAAAGTTTTTTGCTTTCCTTGATATCAATCCGTTGGTGAAGGGACATACTTTGGTTGTTCCTAAACAGGAAGTTGATTATATCTTTGATTTGAGTGATGAAGATCTGGCTGCAATGCACGTTTTTGCCAAAAAAATAGCCCGTGCTATTGAAAAAGCTTTTCCTTGTAAAAAAGTGGGTGAAGCAGTGATCGGACTTGAGGTTCCACATGCTCATATTCATTTGATTCCTATTCAAAAAGAATCGGATATGCTTTTCTCTAATCCAAAATTGAAACTGGCAGACGATGAGTTTGTTTCTATTGCCAAGGCTATTAGTTCTGCTTACGAAACAGCCAAATAAAATTCTTCCTTCATTAAATAATAGTAAAGGGGCTGAACGGCAACGTTCAGCCCCTTTTTCTTATTAACTTCGTGTCACTTATAAAGTTAACTTCATAATTATAGGAAGTTAACTTCTTAGCTGTAATAAGTTAACTTCGTGTACTTAGGAAATTAACTTCGTACAGTACTAAATATAATCTTCTCCTAATTTCATTTGTGCGTCATTCACATACTTGCGTATGGCATGTTCTTCGTCCTTTTTGCAGATCAGTAATACATTATCTGATTCGGCAACCAAAAAACCTTCCAGACCTTCTATCACTGCAAGTTTACCTTTGGGTAATACAACGATATTGTCATTGCTGTTGTAAATCAATGAGTCGCATTTTAGAGTTACATTTCTTTGTTCGTCTTTAGGTGATAAATCATATAATGATCCCCAGGTTCCAAGGTCTGACCATCCGAAGTCTCCTAAAGAGACATATACATTATCAGCCTTTTCCATAATTCCGAAGTCTATCGAAACGTTAGGGCATGCCGGGAAGTTTTCTTCGATAAAGTCTTTTTCTTCAGGTGTACCATAAATCTCTCTTCCGGGAGCCAGTTTAGATGCTAATTCCGGTAGAAGAGTTTCTCCTGCTTTAATGATTGTATTGACATTCCACATGAAAAGGCCTGAATTCCAATAGAACTCTCCACTTTCAACAAAAACCTTAGCAAGTTCCAGTTCCGGTTTTTCAGTAAATGTTTTTACTTTGTAGAAGTTGTCTCCTTCCTGCTCTGCTATTTGGATATATCCGTATCCGGTTTCCGGACGATTGGGCTTTATACCTAAAGTGAGAAGTTTATCAGATTTTGATACAAAGTCCAGTCCTTTCTCTATAGCGGCTAAAAATTCTCCCTCTTTTAAGATCAGATGATCGGAAGGGGCAACTACGATGTTGGCATTTGGATTTAAAGCACGTATATGATATGATGCCCATGCAATGCACGGAGCCGTATTTCTTCTTGCCGGTTCCAGCAAGATTTGTTTTGGATCTAATTCCGGAAGTTGTTCTTTTACCAAGTCTGCGTATATCGCATTGGTTACGATAAGTATGTTCTCCGTAGGAATAATTTTGTTGAATCGGTCGAAAGTCTGTTGCAACAGTGAACGACCTGTTCCAAAGAAATCCAGAAACTGTTTAGGCATTGTCTTGCGGCTAAACGGCCAGAAACGACTGCCGATACCTCCGCCCATAATGACACAATAATTATCTTTGCTTGTCATGATATTGACTGTTTTAAATGTTTCTGCTAAAATACGGTTTATTCTCTGAAAATAGAAGTGTTTATGCGATCTTTTATTCTTTTTTTCTCCTTTTTTTTATAAAACTCTTGCAAGTTCAAAAAAAAGCCGTATCTTTGCACCGCATTTGAAACCAATGCCCAGATGGCGGAATCGGTAGACGCGCTGGTCTCAAACACCAGTGGATTCACTTCCATCCCGGTTCGACCCCGGGTCTGGGTACTGAGGCGGAGAAAGTTGAAAAACTCTCTCCGCTTTTCTTTTCTACTCCCCGTAACTCGTTGGTTTGCTGATAGATTAATGTGTACTTTGGTCGTTTGCAGGTCTTTATATTTAGAATTAATCAACTTGTTCTCTTGATTTTTCTTCTCTTGGACATTTTATTATAGGTGTATATTTAAGTATTTTGCTAATTTGTATTGTTATTGGAGTTGGTTTGTAATTGAACTTCACGTTCTGACTGGGCAAGATATTGTTGGGGATAGATTGTTAACTGTAACTTGCTTTGATAATTCAATGAAATAATGAAGTCTTCTATATCCCAGCATCTTCCTTCCCATTTTCCTAGAATATAGTGACTTTGGCTGTGATTTTGGATACTCTACATATAATAGTGGATGGAGTTGTTTTGTAATTAGTGAATACGGAAAACAATACATAGCTGAAAAGGACAAATGTATGAATGGTCCTTTCAATTTGTTTAAAGTATTAGAATTGCCACAACATTAATTTTAAGCGTAATACAAATACCCTTTTTGCTAGAAGGATGGATTTCGTATTTGCTAAATTTAGTAGTGAAGTTTTTATCCAACATAATATTTGAAAGAATTTCTATTTTCTTCTCGAAAAAACAAGGTTGTGCTTAAGATAGGCTAAACTTATTTGTATCGATATTGCAAAATAAAAGTTGGCGAAAGAGAAAGAAGACTTTTCGCCAACTTTTATTTGAGTACCTATTTTTTGTTGTTTTCTTTATAGTGAGCAAATCCAATAGGTCTACGTTCTGTTTGTTTATTAACATGCTTTTGTTTCTCTGCTAACTGTGACAATGCTAAGTAAATATCGTCAAGCTCTTTTCGGGTATCTTCGCTAAGGTCATTGACTGCTGCTATTGTGTCTTCGTTGCCTTCTTCCAACATTTTCATGCGTTGTTTTAGTTCTTCGATTTCCTTAGTTGTGCTATTTAAGGAAGACAAGTATTGACGTACTGTAACGAAAGCACGCATGATAGATATGTTTATTTCGATGGCAGATTCGCTGTTTAGTACAGATGAAAGCATAGCAACGCCTTGCTCAGTAAAAGCGAAAGGCATATATCGTGTACCACCTCTTTTGTTTGAGGACGCAATTTGCGACCTCAAACTTTCAAACTCTTCTTTTGTTAATTCGAACATGAAATCGCTGGGGAAGCGTTTGAGGTTTCTTCTTACTGCTTCTTTCAGTCGTTTGGTTTCACTCCCATAAAGTTCAGCTAAATCAAAGTCAAGCATTACCTTTTGACCTCTGACTTCGTATATTTTATTCTGAATAACCTGTAATTCCATAATTTATAAGCTGTTTATATAAGGAACTATTCAATCTTTAGTATAAGAGAACGCCTGTTTTTAAGCATTATGAATTTGGCACACAGCGTGTGCCGAATCTTGCTTTTCTAATTCGGCGGTTGCTGACCGCCAAATCTCTAAGCCAAGCATATCATAGTCTAATATTGGCATGATTAACTAACGATTCAAAGTTCATATTTTTACTATTTGTGCAAAGTTACTATTTTTATTCTCAAAGCTTTAACTCGGGCAAACTATTAATTGCCTCTTCCTTCAACTTATCCACTGCACGGGTGTATTTCTTCGTATGCTTCAACCGCTATGTCCGAGTAAACTGGCTACTGTTTTAATATTAGCACCATTGTTAAGGATATTCACTGCAAATGAGTGACGGGCACAATGCCAGCTAATGTGCTTATCAATTCCTGCCCTCTTTACCTAACGTCTTAATGATTTGGAGCAACTTTCATAAGTCGGCAGGTCAAAAATAAGAACATCTTTGTTCCCATTCGCAGGAGCTTCACCGATGATAGAGAGTAAACCATCATTCAAAGGAATGACTACGCCACTGGCAGAAGAATGCCCTTTGGTCTTATTCTGTTCAAACTTCAATAGCTTGTTTGAGTAGTCTACATTCTTATAAGTAAGGTCTTTCACATCACAGAAGCGTAAACCGCAATACAGGCAGAAGATAAAGGCACGTCTTACCATCGGGTTCTCATTCTCATAGTGGCAGTTGATAAGAGACTGAATTTCTTCCAGTGAAAGCACATCTTTCCGTAACATTGGGTCGTCTACCTTGCAAATTACTTCTTTGCACGGGTCTTTTAGTATCACATCGTGTTCGATGGCATAGCGTATCACTTTCTTGAAACGCTGATAGATACTTTTCGCTCCTTCGCCAACACTACGGGATTGCAGATAGTCCACAAACTGTACTATCATATCCTTTGTGATAAATTTAGGTTTGATGTTACATTCATAAAGAGGATATTGCTCTTTCAGGAAGTCTTTGAAACGGCTAAGTGCAATTTGCACCATGCGCAATCTTTCTTTGTATAGGTGTCTATGTAGGCTTGGAAGTAATCAAGAAAGTTGATGGTACAATCTTTCTTTAGGCGGTATCCCAACATACTTTCTTTAAACTCTTGTTCACGTTCGGCACGTATCTTTGTGGCAAGCTCCAGTGTTTCCTTATTTTGTTGACGTTCGGCAGGAGTACGGGGCTTATCCATAAGATATAGATTCAGGTTCTCTTTTCGCCTGTTGTGCTTCACCGAAAACTTGGGTTTGCCTTGCATTTTGCCATCTTCATAATATACCTGATTGCCATTTGCATCTAAAACGGGCTTCTCTTCTCTACCTAAATAATACTCTAAGTACAGGCTGATTCTACCATCCGAGAGCTTATTTTGCTCTAACTTGGGGTTTTCTTTCGTTTTATTCTCTATCTTTGCCATACGCTACTGGTTTTATCCTGATCTGGGTACATAATCGGTAAAAAGTGCTAAGTGATTGATTTTCTTTTGTTTTCCGATGTTGCAAAGCTGCGAAAGAAAATGAGAATTCAAAGTGTACTAAGTAACAAAATAAGGGTGTAAAATGGCAAAAATGGAAAATATAAATCGTCTGATAATCAGTTGGTTATTTTCTCTTATTTTCCTATGATTTCTATAGTTTGTACCGGGTCTAGGTACGAAAGAAAAAGCTAAGTATTGAATAGTCAATTACTTAGCTTTTTCTTTTATCTGAATTTTCCTCATATTTTCCCCACACGTGCAAAAAATACGATATTAAATGAATGTTTTTCTTTGGCTGAACATAGTAAATACACTACCTTTAAAAAGAATAAAGCCTATTAAATAAAAAGCAATGGAACAAGGCGTTTGGCAAGAGATAGAACAGTTATGCCAAAAGTTTCAGAAACTTGGTATCAATGAAGCGGTGGACTATGATAAGTACTACCTGTATTCTCTTATTACCCATTCCACAGCCATTGAAGGCTCAACGCTTACGAAACTTGATACGCAGCTTCTTTTTGACGAGGGAGTAACAGCGAAAGGGAAACCGCTTGTGCATCATCTGATGAATGAGGATTTGAAGCAAGCGTATGAACTTGCCAAAACCGAATCCAGTAGCCTTGTACAGATAACTCCTGCCTTGCTACAAAGGTTGAATGCAACACTGATGCGCACTACAGGCAGTGTACACAGTGTAATGGGCGGTTCTTTCGATTCTTCGAAAGGGGATTTTCCTCTATGTGGTGTTACGGCTGGTGTCGGTGGACATTCTTATATGAACTATCTGAAAGTTCCTGCTAAGGTAGATGAACTTTGCGCTATACTGCAAGCGAAGCAGAAGACAGTGGGGACACTTCGGGAACAATATGAACTGAGTTTCAATGCCCACCTGAATTTAGTAACCATACATCCGTGGGTGGATGGTAATGGCAGAATGGCTCGGTTGCTGATGAACTACATCCAATTTTGCTATCACCTTTTCCCGACCAAGATATTTAAAGAGGATAGAGAAGAATATATCCTTTCCCTACGCCAATGTCAGGATGAAGAAACCAATCAGGTTTTCTTGGACTTTATGGCAAGGCAATTAAAGAAATCCCTCTCTTTGGAGATTGAACATTTCAATGCTTCACAAAAGAGAGGGTTCAGTTTTATGTTTTAGAGGTCTGAGAGCCTATCTTTCCGCAATAAACGTTGAAAATTAGTAATTTGCAAATAAACACCCAGTTTTATACCCAATAATGTAAAGCTGGGTGTTTTTGTACTATTTAACCAAATTCCTAAATTCCTCTTTTAGCAATTCAAAATAATGGCAATCTGTAAATACTCCATTCTTGAAACAGGCATTACGATGTATGCCACATTTACGAAAACCTATTTTCTCTAATACTCTCATCGATGCTATGTTGCCAGCATAAACATTTGCACAAATGCGCATCACATCTGTATGATGAAAATAGCAGCTAATAGCCAATGCTAACATTTGGGTCATAATCCCTTTACCCCAATATGGTTCAGCAAGCCAATAACCTAATTCTGCATTGTAGCGCTCTACATCTATACCACGAGCAAAACTTATATTACCAGCCGCTTCCTGATTTACTTCGATACAATAATTATTTTGTTCGTTTTGACTTGAAACGGACAGGATGAATTGTTGCGCATCGTTTTCAGAATAAGGATATGGTAGGCTATCACGGCAATTATCCCATATCTTTTTATTATTAAGATATTTAGCTAAAGTGGAAAAATCGTCTTTAGACCAACTTCTTATTTTGTATTTATCCACATCCATTTCTTTATTCAATTCATTTACCATTATAAATTCGCTGTATGAAATAAATTATTTAGGAAATGTTTCTGCTATTTGTTTAGCAACACGTTTTATAGCACCTCTAATGTCTGCTGATACGCTGAATCCTAAGGTTGTATATGCGCCACGGCATGAAGCTATCGGGCGACCAGTGAGATAATCTATGAAATTTACAGTTACGACAGATTCTTCTTCTAAAATATCTACTCCATATTTTACCATAAGCAACTTTGATTGTTGATTCGGAGAAAGTTCGCCAATACGTATATCATTGACAAGTTTAAGACGGGAACTCTCTATGGCATCAAATAGTTGTATTTCATATTCCATCAGTTGAGCCGGAATATGATAAGTGTCGTTGTTGATAATTGAGGCATATTCATACCTCGACAAGTCCGCCTTTTGTGATATTACACTTTTAGAGGTTGTACAAGATGATGCTACTATACCAATTAAAAGGAGGAATGTGACTATTACTTTATTCATTGTTTTATTGTTTAGGTTCAACGTGTAGATAATACTTCTCTTGTGTCAGGTCATTGGGGGCAGTGGAGAGTTGATGCAACATCAGTATACGGGTAGTCTTGTTTTCCCAATACAACTCAGCTTTCACACCCTCTTCGGGCAGGCATTTGAACAGGTTCTCTTTTCCACCAGCATTTTGCCCTTCACCAATGTTATTCTCCATCAGTGTTTTGATGGCTTTTTGCGCTGCTGCCGGGAAGTCTGAATCCGAGAGTTGCTTATGGTTCACCGGGATTATTTTAGAAAAGGGGTTATAATCCTTTGCCACGATGTCATACACCTGATACTCATAATCTGTGTCCAGCAGGCAATAGGTTGTAAGGTTCTGTGGGCTCTGCAACACGATTGTCCCCCATTCAATCCCCAAGAAATCACGTTCGTACAGTCTCACAGCGAGCGAGGTCTCATATTCAACCTTTCCTTTGCGATAGCCTTTCAGGTAATTTTTGATGGTACCGCTTTTGAAGAAGTGCGAACTCCATTCCGTAGCAAGATGTGTTTCCGTCCCTCCCTCCGTTGTATTGCTTTCATAGACTCTGAACGTATGAGGGAAACCCTCGGCACTCCAAACAATAGAGTCGTAATATTGTGTAAACTCAGGAAAGCCCAGCGGGGTGTAATTGTCGTTTATATCCGTGATTCTGAACGTCACCAGATCGAGCGGTGCCGGGAATTGGGTGTCAAGGTGCATAAACGGAGTGAAGTATGCCTTTTTCATCTTGAACTTGGCTTCTTCGGGCAGAGGTTCCGGCTCTGGATCGGGTTGCCCTTCGTCCTTAAAGGTTCTAGACAAACAGATAATTGTACTTGCTGTTCTCTTTCCATCATTTGTCGAGATTGTAATCTCCTCGTATGCATCCGGGGCTTCCGAAACCTGACGGGGAAAATGAATCTTCAACTGATTGGCTTCCACCTTGAGCGTTGCCCATCCACAATCGTATGTGTAAGAACCGCCCGAAATAGGATTGAGCACATCGAAATTCTCGCAAGTCATCACGATATATCCCTCATTACCGTTTGCCTTGAAACATTCTTTAGGTATCCAACCTACGGTGCCACCTTCATACTTTACACTTTCCGGTGTCAGAATCTCATACGTCCAGAGCATCGGTCCACCGGGTAAAATATCATCCTTGTTGCAAGCCGTAAAAAGCAAGCAAACAAGCGTCATAAATGGCATAAGCAATTTATTCATATTCGTAATAATCCCTATGACTCTATTGGGTTATTAAATTTATAATGAAAGAACGTGAGCCACCTATGCCACGTCTAAGTGAAGGTTGTAGGAAACCTTTGATGCAGATGTAACAAGAACGGCCCACGCTATATGCGTGAGAACCACTATGCTATCTCTTACATCAGTCTGAAAATTTCCTACGTTTTCACCTACAAGATAAACATAACGTTTCTTCTTTTCTCTAATGTCTTGGAAAGAGTTGCCTTTATCCGAATACAAAATTAGCTATTTAATTGATCTTTTGTGTTATACCTTAATTCCGCAACACTATAATTTAACTTTATTTATAAGTTCCTGAGCAACAAAAAGTTGCCCAGGATTTTGCCATGTCAGAATTTTCACTTATCTTAGTGTTGCAAAAAGAAAACAAGCAAA